>MDSW01084225.1_pt1 | contig 26529 bp, 25 predicted proteins | sample 811171 | NCBI WGS metagenome assembly MDSW01 (sample SAMN05326641, study PRJNA326480) | marine metagenome | isolation source: seawater | place: Atlantic Ocean: North West | collected 2012 | reverse complement strand
GCATATCTGTGGGAAACCCAGGGTATGGAGCAGTTTTGATGTTTACGGGTTCAAGTTTGTCTGAACGCGAAACTGTGATCTCTTGGGTTTCTTCATTGATACTTACTTTGGCGCCACTCTGTTTAATTTTATCAAGCAGTGCTGTTTGATGCTCAATCACGCCGCCTCTTAGGGTGAGGTTTTCACCAATCATAGCGCCGGCAATTAAAAACGTTCCAAATTCAATCCGGTCAGCCACAACATCGTGAACGAATGGCTTTAAGGACTTTTGCCCAACAATGGTGATGCGCTCGGTACCTTCGCCTTGAATGTCTGCGCCCATCTTTTTAAGCACTAGAGCAAGATCAACGATCTCTGGCTCGCGGGCAGCATTTCTAAGAACCGTGGTTCCCTCTGCCAGTGAAGCGGCAATCATGAGGTGCTCGGTACCGCCAACTGTTGGCATATCGAAAATGATTTCTGCGCCTACAAGTTTATCCGCGGTTGCTTCGACATAACCGTGCTCAAGCGTAATTTTTGCCCCAAGTTTTTTAAGACCTTTGAGGTGCTGGTCAATGGGTCGGGCACCAATGGCGCAGCCCCCAGGCAAAGAAACCCGGGCACGGCCGAACCGAGCCAAAAGTGGGCCAAGCACCAAAATCGAGGCGCGCATGGTTCGAACAAGATCATAGGGAGCTTCTTGCTCCGTGATATTCGTGGCGTCGAGGGTAATGGTTTTACCCTCGTTTTTAATGTTGATTCCAAGGTGAGCCAGTACCCGTTGCAATGTACGCACATCTGCAAGGTCGGGTACTCTTCCCAGCCGGCTCTCTCCCGCAGCCAGAATGGTCGCGGCCATAATGGGGAGAGTGGCATTTTTAGAGCCAGAAATATCAATGATTCCAGATAGCGGGCCGTTCCCGCGAATTTTTAACGCATCCATAAAGTGGGACTACTTACGTGAGGGGTTGATTGTCAATACAAACTCTTCGCCGATTGGGGCTGAGCATCTTTATAAGTCCTAAAACAACGTTCCTGGCGGGGATATTCCCTCTATTTTAGTGACTCAATCCAGAGGCCGGGCATTTGACCCACCCGGGATAGGCTCGATATGTGGTGACTATGACTGATGTATTGAAAACCGTGGCAGTTTTAGGTGGTGGTAGCTTTGGTACCGCGCTCGCTCAGTTGGCGGCTCGCGAAGGGCAAGAGGTTCGGCTGTGGATGCGTGATGAAGCGCAGGCTAAAGCCATCAATGAAACCCGTCATAACCCGCGCTATCTTTCCGATTTTGAGCTTCATGAAAATATTTCGGGAACAACGGACTTAGAACAAGCCCTGGTCGGTGCCGATTGGGTGATGGTCGCGGTGCCGAGCCAGGCGGTGCGCTCATGTTTGACCGAGTCCAAAAAATACATAGGCGAAGTGCCTTTGGTTTTGGCGGCCAAAGGCATTGAGACCGGCAGCCTCATGACCATGGATGAAGTGGTGCACGATGTACTTGGTGCAGCTTGGGAGAACCGAACGCTGGCCATGAGTGGACCAAGCTTTGCTAAAGAAATCATTCAAGGCATGCCCACGGCTGTGGTCATGGCCTGCAAAGATGAGGCGCTGGCAACACAGATTGCAGACATTTTATTTTCTGACACATTCCGAGCTTACACGAGCACCGACATTGTGGGTGTAGAAGTGGGCGGCGCGCTCAAAAATGTCATGGCCATTGCAGCCGGCGGCGTCATTGGTATGGGCTGGGGTCACAACGTACGGGCAAGTCTGGTCACTCGCGGACTCTCGGAAATTACGCGCATTGCAGTAGCCAAAGGTGCCAACCCGCTCACCCTTTCTGGTTTGGCTGGTGTGGGCGATTTAATGCTCACATGCACTGGAGGGCTTTCTCGAAACCGCGCAGTGGGCCAGGCTTTGGGCGAAGGCAAAACCCTTGAACAAGCTCAAGAGAGCATCAAGCAAGTGGCTGAAGGCGTCATTACTGCCAAGAGTGCTTATTTGCTGATTGAAAAATTGGGTGTGGATTGTCCGATTATCGAAACGGTTTACCGCGTACTTTATGAAGGTGTGCCCATTGATAAAGCGGTTCAGGGCTTGGTAGAGCGACCAACAGGCCAAGAGCTTCAGTACGACTGATGGTGCCCGCCAACGCGCCCTTTTGGGCAGCCTCTAAAAGAAAGCGGCGACCGTGAATTTAAACGAGCCGATTCAGGTTCGCGGTGCCCGCGAACACAACTTACAAAATCTCGATGTAACGATTCCCCGGGCCAAACTTGTGGTCGTTACGGGACCGTCCGGCAGCGGTAAAAGCTCACTTGCTTTTGATACGGTCTATGCTGAAGGACAAAGGCGCTATGTTGAATCGCTCTCGGCTTACGCACGCCAGTTTATTGGGCAAAATCAAAAGCCAGAAGTCGACGGCATTGATGGCTTGAGTCCAGCCATTGCAATCGAGCAAAAAAGCACGAGCCGCAACCCGCGCTCTACGGTCGGGACGCTTACTGAGATTTATGACTATTTGCGGCTGCTCTTTGCCCGTGTGGGTGTTCCCTATTGTCCGGTCACGGGTTTGCCCATTGAACGGCAGACCGTTCAAGAGATTGTCGACCAAATCCTAGAACACCCCGAACGAACCAAGCTGATGATTTTGGCACCCGTCGTTCAAGGTCGAAAAGGCGAATACAAACGAGAGTTGAATCTTTACCGAAAAGAGGGGTTTGTTCGGATTCGTGTCGATGGCGAAATCAGGTTACTCGAAGAAGACATTGTTCTCGAAAAACAAAACAAACACACCTTAGAGCTGGTGGTGGATAGACTTGTTGTCAAAGACGGTATCAGGCAGCGGCTCACAGATTCTGTCGAACAAGCGCTTCGTTTAACCAACGGTTTGGTTTGTGCTGCCGTGGTTGGTGGCGAAGAAAAGCAATATTCGGAGCATTTTGAATCGACTGAGTCGGGCCTAAGCTTCAGCGAACTTACACCCCGTATGTTTTCCTTTAACAGCCCTTTTGGTGCCTGTGTTGAATGTGAAGGTTTGGGGATTGCCGGAAAGCTTGATGTGGCGAAAGTGGTTCCCGATCACGATTTAAGTTTGATGGAGGGCGCCATTCACCCCTGGGCCCGCAGTGCTGCCGGCGGTACGTACCGCCAACAATTGAGATGTGTTTGTAAGACCTACAAAGTCGATCCCGATACTCCGTGGAAAAAACTTCCTAAGAAAATTCAAAAGGTTGTACTTGAGGGAAGCGGCACTAAAGAAATTCAGTTTCACTATAAAGGTGACGGATCAGATTACCGATACAAGCGACCCTTTGAAGGTGTTTTACCCTCTTTGATGCGGCGTTTTCGTGAAACAGATTCTGAGAAAATTCAAGAATCGATTCAGGGTTATATGAGTCATAAGCCCTGTGCATCTTGTGGCGGGGCCAGGCTGAAACCGGAAGCGCTTGCAGTTCGGGTGGGGGATTACAATATCGATACGGTTTGCAATTGGCCCATTGGGCAGGCCCGTTCCTATTTTGATAAATTGAAATTCAAGGGCAGCAAAGCCAAGATTTCGAAAGAGATTCTTAAAGAGATACGTGCCAGACTTTCTTTTTTGGATGGTGTGGGCTTGAGTTATCTCAACCTTGCGCGCTCAAGCGGGACACTCTCAGGGGGCGAGGCGCAGCGCATTCGGTTGGCAACTCAAATCGGGAGCGCATTGCGCGGTGTGATTTATGTACTTGATGAGCCGTCGATTGGTTTGCATCAACGCGATAACGGGCGACTGCTGCAAACACTTGAGAACTTAAGAGACCTTGGCAATACGGTTTTGGTTGTGGAGCACGATGAGGAGACCATCCGCCGCGCCGATCACATCATTGATATGGGACCAGGTGCCGGCCGTCAGGGCGGTAAGATTGTTGCTGAGGGACCCATTGATAAAATCCTAAAATCAAAAGTGTCAGAAACCGCGGCGTATTTATCGGGGCGTAAGGAGATTGGGATTGAGAAAACCGAGCGTAACCCCAATGGTCAATCGTTGGTGATTCGCGGCGCTTCGGGAAACAATCTTAAGGATGTGGATGCGAGTTTTCCATTGGGCCATTTAATTTGCGTAACCGGTGTCAGTGGAAGCGGTAAAAGCAGCTTGGTCAGTGGAACGCTGCAAAAGGCGGTTTCTAAAAAGCTCCATGCGGCCACCGCAGCCGCTCTGCCCCATGAGAGCATTGAAGGCATAGAGCATCTCGACAAAATCATTGTCATCGATCAAAGCCCCATTGGCCGGACACCACGCTCCAACCCAGCAACGTACACGCAGATTTTTGGACCGGTCCGTGAACTTTTTGCGGGTGTTCCAGAGTCTCGTGCTCGGGGATATAAGCCGGGGCGCTTTTCGTTTAACGTTAAAGGTGGACGGTGTGAGGCCTGCGAAGGCGACGGGGTTCGGCGTATTGAAATGCACTTTTTACCCGATGTCTTTGTGACCTGTGAGGTTTGCTCGGGTCGGCGTTACAACCGTGAGACTCTTGAGATTTTGTTTAAGGGTAAATCCATAGCCGATGTCTTGGAAATGACGGTTCGAGAGGCGGTGACATTTTTTCAAAATGTTCCAACAGTTCACCGTAAACTTCTTACCCTTGAATCTGTTGGGCTTGGTTATATGCACCTGGGGCAAAGTGCCACAACTTTAAGTGGCGGGGAGGCACAGCGTATCAAGCTGAGCCGCGAACTTTCAAAGCGTCCAACGGGTCAAACACTTTATATTTTAGACGAGCCCACCACCGGTCTTCATTTTTGCGATGTGGATAAGCTCTTAGAGGTGATGCAAAAACTCGTTGAGCCCGGCAATACGATGATTGTGATTGAGCACAATATGGATGTGATTCGTTGCGCGGACTACATCATCGATATGGGACCAGAAGGTGGTCAGGGCGGCGGAACCATTGTGGGCACGGGAACTCCAGAGGAGCTCGCGACCATTCAGGATTCTCATACGGGAAATTATTTGAAAGCGTATTTCAACAAGTCTTGAGACTTGGAGCTCAAAGACTAGTTGTCTTTTGCAATCTCGTCGTGCTTGGTGGGCAAAATCATGGTGCTGTCGATTGCTTCAGCTGAAATGTTTTCAGTTTGATCAAATGCTTCACCAGTGATTCGTGCTTTACGTTGGCGATAGCGCCATTGCTGGTAGTGGGCCGAGCAAAGTCCGCGGGCAACCGCTGGGCGTTCACATAAGAGGCAGGAGCGTCGCTCGGTGCGTCGTTTTTCAGTCGCGTTGCTTGGATCCAGACCATCTAATCGGCGCTCGAGCCGTGTGAGTCGCTTTTCAAAATCGCTGAGTCGTTCGTCTACTGAAGCGGCTACCTGAATCTTAAGATCTTCAATGAGTGATTCAAAAAGTGCCCCGAAATCAGTTGTCTTACGTGGTGGCATGTTCATCCTCCCAAACATGTAATGTTAGATATCCCCACCGTTTGAGTATGGTGTAGGTAAAAGTAAGTCAAGGTGGGAATTGATGAATATTAAAAACTCATAAGTCGGTTTTTGATAAAAAAAAACGGGCCGACCAACGCATAAACGTGGGCCGACCCGGATTTTACAAACGAATTGATTCGTTCTTAGCCAAGCTGCAAGAAGCAAAGTACCCAGCAGAAAAGTACAAGTGATTCTACGAAAGCAAGACCGAGAATCATTGGTACGAATACCTTGTCAGATGCGCTTGGGTTACGAGCGATACCTTCAAGAGCAGCTGCACCGATTTTACCTTGGCCCATTGCGCCACCGAGAACAGCAAGACCGATGGCCAAGCCAATACCGATTGGTGCGAGGCTTCCAGCAGCTGCGCCGCCTTCTGCTGCCATTGCTACGCCAGCTGCCAAGAATACGAGAAGAAAACTTACTACACTTTTAATCATTATAGACTCCATTGTTAGTGTCGGCTTTAACTGATGCTCAAAGCTCCCGCTGACTCTCTCTCTCCCACACACTGCGCGTTGAGATCCTTTAGAGACCGACGTTAAAAATTATTCGTTTTGGTTTAGGCGTGAGCGCCTGCTCCTTCATGGTGGTGATCATCATGATGAGCTTCTTCAACCGCCAGTGCGATGTAGATGATGCTCAAGAGAACGAAAACCATGGTTTGCACACAGCAAACAAGAAGTCCGAGAGCCAGGAATGGAATCGGAACTAGAATTGGAACGAGACCGATGAAAGCGCCGAGTACAGCGTGGTCACCAATCATGTTGGTTGCCAATCGAACACCGAGGCTAAATGGCCGTGCGATGTGCGATACGATTTCAATTGGGAACATAAGCGGTGCAAGGAACCAGCCCCAGGTTTCGCCAACTGGGTTCGCCATGTGGGCAATGTGATGGATGCCGTTCACACGCAGACCGTGGTAGTTGTAATAAATGAAAACAAAGAATGCACAGGCAAATGTTGTGTTCCAGTTATCGGTTGGTGGAAGAAATCCAGGAACCAAACCCATGAGGTTGCAAATCAAGATGTAGAGGGCAAGCGTTGCAATGACTGGAAAGTATCGGCTTGCTTCTGGTCCGATGATGGCCTTCATTTGCCCGTAAACTGCTTCTAGGAACATCTCAATGATGTTGCGAACAGAAATGCCTGGCTCAGGAACAACACCGCCGCCTTCAGCAGCATTGAGCTGAGTGCGTGCGCGGCTACCAACCAAAAGTAAAATCAGACCAACCAAGAGTGCTGCAGCAACGTGCTGAAAAAGCACCTCGCGACCTGAAATAAGGCCAACACCTGTTGATTGGAGGTATTCCTGAATCTGCAGGTATCCGGGAAGAAAATTTAGCCAAGTAACGCCGTGGTCCATTGCGGGACTCCTTAAGACTCTTCTTCTGCCAGTTCGTTAGAACCAGTGGTTAATTGCGAATGAATGGTTCCAAGGCCAACGCCTGGGAAAAATGAAAAGAGACCTATCATCAAGCCGGTGGTATCGAGCTTAAGGACGACAATCATCAGTGCGATTGCGCCAAGCATTAAGACCATTTTAAATCCCAGCAATGAAAGATAGAAGCCGTTGCCACTGGGTCCTCTTAAAATACCGGCCAGAACAAAACGCATGGACTGAATGTTCATGGTCATTAGGATTCCGGCGACGAGGGTGGAAATGGCAATTTGCTCGGAGAAGTGCAGACCTCCCAGACTCAGGGCCAAGACGACTCCGATCTGGTAGCGACCAATCCATTGTAGCAAAGATTCATTCATCATTTCGCGCGGCATCTACCCCAGGAAACAACTTTTGTAAAGCCGATCTCGGACGGCGCGTCATCGATCTTGTTGCTTAATTTTTTTAAGGAAATAGAAACTAAGGCGGAAGAGATCGACAGAAGAAACGGCGGGTGCGCGCCCGCCGTTTCTAAGTCACCGAAGGGAAGTCGGAGGGGGGCTCCCTAAGGTAACAAATCCAATCTCACGAGGAGACTGGACACATCGATCCATCGGTCCTACAAGGACTTCTTTTATATTATATTACCACCTTGTAGACCACGTCACCTGCTAGATCACATTAGCATATGCGAGTGTGAGCAGGTTACTCACATTGTAGGGCACTGTGGTGCAGGGTCAAAAAATCGGACAAATGGGGAACGATGCAAATAGATGACACAGCGTATTTTCGCTTAAGTGCTGAGAAAGCCTCAGTAAATTCAGGCTTCCCCGTCCTCTTGGACCAGGACTATCGATACAACTCGGAGCTTTGTGCAGCCCGTTTCCGGCTCGACAACGGCTTCACGATCATTTTTATGCCTGACCGAAGGGCCAAACTTTTTGCCTACCAGACGTGGTTTCGCGTGGGAAGTCGTGACGAAAATCCCGATCGTACCGGACTTGCTCACCTTTTTGAGCATTTAATGTTCAAAGGCACCACCACCTATCCGACCGGTGTTTTCGATCGGGAGATGGAAAAACTGGGTACCCAAACCAATGCCGCCACCTGGGTGGATTGGACCTTCTATATGCAAACTCTTGCAGCAAGGGCTGACAATCTTCAGACCATTATTGATTTTGAATCCGATCGAATGGTTAACCTTGTGGTTGATGAAGAAACTTTTCGTTCTGAATTGGAAGTTGTGAAGAACGAAAGACGCATGGTTGTGGATGATTCTGTTGGCGGCACCATTAACGAAACAGTGTTCAAAACGGTCTTTCAAAAACATTCTTATCGCTGGCCAACCATTGGGTACATGGAGCACTTGGATGCGACGAGTGTTCAAGAGCTGCGCGATTTTTATCGAGCGTTCTACGCACCGAATAATGCAACGCTGGTGGTTGCCGGCGATTTAGATTGCGAAGATTTTCTAACCCGGGTGGCGCGGGCCTACGGACCCCTTAAGTCACAGACATTGATTCGCCCCGAGCGTACCGCCGAGCCAGAACAGCTTGCACCTCGGGAAGAAACATTGCACCTGGAGGTGTCGGCGCCACAAGTTGTTCTTGCTTATCATGCTCCGGCTCAATCAACCGACGCGTTCGCCGCCTGTGAAATCTTAAGTGAAGTTTTGGTCTCGGGCGAGAGTTCAAGGTTGTATCGGCGTTTGGTTATGGAAGAAAAACTAGCTTTGGACGTATCCGGCTATTTGGCTCCTTTTTCAGATCCGGGTGTTTTTGAAATTGGTATTCAGGGCCGACCAGGCAGTGACCCGGAGCGCATTGTTGCCGTCGTGCAAGAAGAGCTTGAGCGGGTTGGCAGTGCCGGCGTTACCGATAGTGAATGCTTAAAGGCTCGCAATACACTGGAACTGAGCCTGCTTCTTGGCCTCAAAGATGCAGACGGTTGTGCTGAAGCATTGGGACATTTTGAAACGAACTTTGGTGACTTTACTTTGGGTTTTAAATCCATGGACCGCTGGGAGAAGGTTGAAAAAAACGCAGTGACAGCGGTAGCTCGTGAAGTCTTTGAAAAGACCAAACGCAATGTTGTGATTGCACTGCCTCGGGAGTCAGCAGCATGAGTGACGTGGTAAACGGCATATGCAGAGAAGAGTTCCCCGGTGGAACCATCATCACCATCCGTGATGCCAGCTTGCCCGTGGTGCGTTGGGTGGCAGCTGCTCCAGGCGGGGCAGCTCTCGATGGCGAAGGGAAATCCGGCGCACTCTCTATGACCATGGATTTGATGCTTCGGGGAACCCAAGAGAAGTCGCGACAGATATTCAGTGAAAAGCTCGAGGGTCTTGGTTCATCCTTAACTGCTCTGGGCGGTAATGAGATGGCGTTTTTGCGCGGACTCAGTTTGAAGCGAAATTTAAATGAGACATTGGGATTGATGCGCGAAGCTGTTTTGGAGCCTGCCTTTGATGAGACAGAGTTTGAAACCCTTCGCGACGAAACCATCGATGATATCGTTTCGATTCCGGATGACGACGGTGGATTGTGCGGAGTTTTTTGGCGCCGTGCGCTCTACGGGGAGCATCCATTGGCTCGGATGCCGTCGGGTGAAATCCAGGAGATTCTAAACCTGGATTTAGAAGATGTTCGGGCCATGCATCGCCGGGTCTTTCTAGAAGGCAGGCTGCTTTGGGTCTTCAGTGGTGACTTAACGCCGCAAGACGCACGCGCAGCGGTAGAGTCCGTTTACTCTCTCGAGACCCCGCGCCAATATCTACAGGCAGCTACACAAGAGATCAGAGTGAGGCAAAAGCCTCATATTGTTGTGGTGGATAAACCCGAGCGGGTTCAGGTTCAGCTTCGAGCCGGCCATATGGTTGTGGATGGTCAACACCCTGATGTTGATGCACTTTGGCTGGGAAGTACCGCTTTTGGGGGTACATTTACCTCTCCCCTGACCCACGAGGTTCGAGAAGTTCGGGGATGGTCGTATTTTGCCGCCACTGAATTTAGGCGCCAGCGTAAAAACCCCTCTCCCATGGTTATGCATACCGCGCCGGCGCAGTCTGATATGGTGGATTGTTTAAAGCTGAAATGGGAGCTCTTTACCGGGTTGGCAGAGGGAAACCTGGAGCATTCGGATATTGAGCGGGCGCGGCAGTACATTCTGGGCCGCTACCCCCTTTCCATAGCGACGGCCTCAGATCGGATGGTGCCAGCACTTTATCTTGAGTTGCTTGGAAAACCGGCTCATGACATTTATGCTTTGCCTCGGCGAGTTGAAAAACTTGAGGCTGAGGTGGTGAGTGAAGCCATGCAAAAACATTTAGACCCATCGCGGCTTTTGGTTGTGATGGTAGCGACGGCAAAAGATGTGGTGGACGGTTTGCGAGAATCGTTTCCCGACGCCACCATTGAAGTAAGAGATTATCGAGAAGGACTGACACGTCCAGCATAGGAAGTAACGGATGAAGCTACGAGTAAAGCATACTTTTTCTGGAATCACCTTAGAGCAATACGGAGAACTCTACTTCGACGAGACGTTCAACGAGTATTTGTGCCGCGGTGTGAACCTGACTCGCAATGTAAAAGAGAAAACAGTCGACGGCACCAAGCTTAAGCGCGTGACGACTGTAAGTCCGGATCGTGAGATTCCAGCCCCAGTTGCGAAAGTCATTAAGATGGATCGCCTCGAGTATGATGAGGAGCTGCACTACGACAGCGCATCATTTAAGGGTACTTGGAAAATTATGGTACCGGGTGCACTCGGCTCGAAGTTTTCCGCGGGCGGCGAGTTTGTATTTCGTGAAGTAGCTGGCGGCGTGGAGCGCGAGCTATGGGGCGACATCAATGTCAAAGTATTCGGTGTTGGCTCAATGATTGAAAAGCTTATTTTGGCAGACGTTGAAAAGAGCTATGAAACAGCGGCAGCTCAAACAAGCCAATATATCCGCGACAACTCAGAAAAGTTTAGCTAGCACTTCTTGCGAGAAGAAAATCGGTCGAGCCGTTCACAGCGCCGTCTTTCGGCATCTTGGAAGCGGCGCTGATCTTGGTCGTTTTGTGTTTCGAGCGGTGGAACCGGAATAGGACGGTTGTCTGAGTCTACGGCCACAAAGGTGAAATAGCCTGTAAGGCAGTGCTCTCGTTCCCGCGTTTTTTGATTTTCCCGCTCCACTCGAACGCCAACTTCCATGCTGGTTTTCCCGGTGTGGTTCACTTGTGCGTGAATCACAACAACATCGCCAAGCCGGATAGATCTTGCGAAGTGTAGGTCGTCAACCGCTACAGTGACCACGGGCTCTCGGCAATGACGTGTGGCACTGATGGCCGCAGCAATATCCATCCACTGCATAATCATTCCACCGAAGGCGGAACCGTGATGGTTGGTGTCCGGTGGTTGAACCATATGCGTGGTTTCAACTCGAGAAGCCTCTGGTGATACTGCTTGCATGGTTTCGCTTAGGAGTGTGTATAAAAGATTGTGATCGTTACACAGTGATACTCGCTGTCGGAGCTTTGTGTGACGATTTTATCAACGATTTCGATTCTACCTTGCTGACTTGAAAGCCAGCGGGTGACTGTTTCACCGAGTTCATCGCGTTCTTTGTGCTTGGTTGCACTGAAGACTTTAACCCCACTGAACATCATTCCACCTCTACCCTCTTCCTGGTTGCTACTTCAGTTCATGGTCAATGATGACCCGAATCAGAGGAAGCGGCAACAGCCCAATCAATTTGATACCATTTATATATATCGAAGGGGTTCCGTCCACACCCAATTTCTGTGCAATTTCTGTGTCTCGCTTAACAGCTTTGGCCGCTCGGTTACTTGTGAGGCAGGTCTTGAATGTGTCCATGTCGAGTTTGGTCTTTTGGGCGTAGTTGACGAGGTCACTGTCCTGAAGAGCTCTAGGATTTTCATAAAGATAATCATGATATTCCCAAAACATACCTTGTTGGTTGGCGCATTCGGACGCAATGGCTGCGGGCTTGGCTCGGACGTGTTGCTCCAACGGGAAATGCCGATACTCAACCCGAAGCTGATTGGGATAAAGTTGTCTAAGCTCTTTAACGACTCGGTGAGCCTGTGAACAATAGGGGCATTCAAAGTCGCCAAACTCAACCAACACGACCCTGGCGTCTTTTGGACCGGTGAAAGGTGCGGAAGCTTTGGGCATGGTTTGCCGCGGCAGCTCTGGAACCGGAAGCTCGTACTTGACCGGGTTTTGTGCCCGGAGACCCGTGAGAAAAGCCATTTCGAGTTCTGAGCGGCGTTGCTTCATCATTTCCCGTTGGATGTGCGGTTTGGCCGTTTCAAAGTCCACCTGAATGACATGGGCATTTTCCTTGTAAAAAGCCGAGAGTTCAGCATCGCTCGGCGCTTTGACCTTGTCTACGATGTCTCGTTTGACCAGCAACTCAGGGCTAAGCCCTTCTTTTTGAGCTTTTTGTGCAATCAATCGGTCGTTGACGGCGTCCTCAAAGCCGGCCCAAAGCAAATGGAGCTTTTTCTGAGCCCATTGGTTGTTGATGGCATCGATTTCTTTTTTGGTGGCCGCGTCCAGATCTTTTTGAGTGATCTGGGTATCACCGACCTGGCCCAGAAGTGCATCTGAGGCCTTAAAACTCTGGGTGGATGGCGCTACTGATTCTGGCGCAGCTTTTGGGGTATTGCCCATGAGTGATTGCAGGTTGCAGGCACTAAGAGCCAAGGAGATGAAAAGCAAAATAAGAGGCTTCATACGGAGAACTGTCCCAACGTGTCAGGGGTGAACTTTGATTTTAGGGAGTCTTTATTTGCAGCAGTGAGATGCGATGTTCAAGTTTATCGATCTCAACCAAAGGCGAAGCCAAGGCTATCGACCAGCTACGAGAAGAGCGAGCGGCGACGGTGGGATCCACTTTGGCTTTTTTAATGGCCACCATTTCACCGAGTTTGTGAACATCGCTTAGCCCGGCAAAATCCGGCGGGCTAAACTTAAGTCCAATGGGCATGGTTTCAGTTGCGACGGTTACGCCAAGCTCATCGACGAGTTCAGCTTTGATCATCAGGTTTCCCATATCGACGTCTCGGTGGTTTTCGACTTCACCAAAGATCAAGAGTACCGGCTGCTCAGATCCGGTTGGGTAAGTGATCGAATGATAGGATGAGACAATGACACCACCGGTTTCTGCCAGCGCAGTTTGGCCGCCACCGAGAGCACCGATAAATTGTTCCAGGCCGGCCGGTGTTGTTGGAGGCGTAAGCCCCAGTGTCATTCGAAAAAGTCCCAGACCAAGCAGCCCTAAGACGCAGATGGTAATGGCCGCTCCCAAAAGAGCGCCAGCGAAAGAAGGTTTTTCTTCCTCATAAACCTCTGGTGCTGCCGGTGCTCTGGGGTGCGGGATACGAGCGGCCACCGGTGCTGGATTTGCCTGCATGGCTGGCGCGACTCGATGCGGGGCAGTAGACTCAGCGCCCGGCAGTTTGAGTGCATCGAGCCTCTCTACGGCGTCGTAGTGGTAAATATCGCTGTGGCTGGTGAAGTTATGTTCTTCTTGAGGAATGTTTTGGGCCGCCGTGGGTTGCGGCTCGGCGTCGAGAAAGAGCATGTCTCCAAGGCTTGGCTGCGGCTTTTTCTTGGTCGCGATGCGCCCGATGGCCTCTGGTTTGACTGCAGGCGTATCGACTCGGGTTTTATCCTCGAGGCTGAAAATATCGGAGTCGTCAGGATCGAGTACAAACACCGGCTGCCCGATATCGTTTGTGTTCACGTGGCCGCAGCGGCTGCATTGTAGAGATAGAGTTTGGGCATCTCCCGTATCCAATTGCATGCCGCAGCGTTCACATTGCATGTTGGTTTGCCCTTTGGTGCATTGAGCCCCCGGTATCAATAACCGAGACGAGGACTCCATGCGGGAGTTTCGTAGTTGCCCGAACGCCGGGAAATCCGTCGCTGGTTTAAGCCATCTACATCCATGACATAGATTTTCTTACCGTATTGAGGTGGACGCGTAGAGGTAAAGACAATGTGATGCCCATCGGGAGAAAATGCGGGGCTTTCGTTGTCGCCTTGATCCTGCGTAAGGCGCGTCATCTCACCATCCTTTGGGTCAACCAGAAAGATGTCGTAGCGAAGGCGCTCGTCTCGCGCAGTAAAAACAATCTTTCCGTCGGCTCGGGGAGACCAATCTGGCTCTTGGTTGTAATTGCCTCGAAAGCTTAATCGTTTGGGGTTGGAGCCGTCTGCATTCATGACGTAGATATGCGGGTTCCCAGATCGTGAGCTGACAAAGGCGATGCGCTTGCCGTCTGGGCTCCAGGTGGGTGAAACATCTTGGCCCCAGCTATCGGTGAGCCGCGTCAGGTTCTGGCCATCTCGGTCCATCACATAGATCTCCGTGTTGCCGTCCATGCTCAGTGTAAGCGCAATCTTGCTTCCATCTGGGCTTACCGCCGCGCCCGTGTTGAGGCCGCGCTTGTGGCTTAACCAGTCTAGCTTCTTGCTCACGAGATTTAAGCGGTACAGGTCGGGGTTCTCACGGAGGTAAGAGGTAAAGAGGAGAGACTTGCCGTCGCGGCTCCATGCAGGCAGCAGGCTGAGGCTTGCCGGATCGGTGATGCGTCTTTCGTTTCGTCCGTCGATTTCTGCGGTATAAATGGCCTTACCGTCTTTGGTTTGTTTGACGTAAGCAAGGCGCGAGCTAAAAATCCCCTCTTCGCCCGTCAGTGTTTTAATGACTTCGTCAAGAAAGCGATACAGAGCGCGGCTCGCGGTGGTTTTGTCTTCTTGATAATCGCGCATCAAGAGCTGTCTTTGGCTGACTACGTCGTAAAGCCGCATGGTGAGTTGAACCTGAGAGCCGTTGAGTTTGATACCCGCACGAATAAGACCGCTTGCACCCACGGCAAGCCAGTTTTTGTATTTGGGCTGGATTAAGCTTTCTTTTTCCGGGTTCAAATAGCTATCCGGATTGACCAGCTCCAATGGCCTTACAAGATCCACTGCCGTCTTTAGAATGGTCGTCAGTTCTTGCGCAGTTTTTTTGCTCTTATCATCGGGAGTGGTGACGACGCGGATTTCGGGCACGCCAATGGGATAAGGGCGAAAGTTGGCACCTTCGACCACCATTTTAAGGCGTTCTGCGTGGGCGGGTCCTGCGCTGAGTAGCAACCCGATGAAAAACAAATAAATCAGTTGTCTCATATTGCTCATCTGGTGCTTTCTGTCTCTAGGGCCGAAACTCAATCTCAACTCCATCACGGCTCACCATTTTCCGGATGGCGTTGGGCGGCGGTGAAACACCACCACATTTTTGTACAGCCTTTTCCACTGCGCGGTCAAAAGCTGCCACACCCGAACTGCGTTCGATTTGGTGCCGCACGAATTTACCACGGCTTGAAACCCAAATCCCAACATTTGCAGAAAGTCCGGCTGTTTGACTTTCAGATAACCCTTCTACGTTCCATACGCTCTGTAGGCAATTATTGATCTCAGTCATGTATTTGTTGCCTAATATCGCCATGTTCAGGTCGGAAACGGTGCCGCGGTTGCTTCCTTCGGGGTCGCCTTCGGGCTCATCTTCACCTTTGGCGCTTCGAAGCCGGTCGAGTGCAGAAGATACGTTACTCGCTTTTCTGGCCCGGTCGAGGGCACTTTCTGTGGGCGGCGGGGTCTCCTTCTTAGGTCTAGACGCCTCAGCCTTCTTTATGGGAATCACTTTTTTGGCTGGTTTTGCTTTGGGTTCTGGCTTTTTCGGGGCTGGCGGCTTCTTGGCCGGTGCCGGTGGCTTTTCCTTGAGCAGTCTTGGAAGCATGTCATCGGGCCGTTTTTTACCCAATTTGACCAGTTTGGTGACCACGACATTTTTGGGTTTGTCGCTCGTTTTAAAACCAAGTGACGCGATGGAGACAATGACAATCAAAATATGCACTCCCAGGGAGCCCAGGAGTAGGTTTTTGAGTCCTTTGGGAAGATTGGCTTGGTTCATGGTCTGCGCGGCCAGTTACTTTTTCTTTTGGCTCAAAGGGTCGGTGACCATTCCAAGATTGGTGACCCCCGCATCTTTAAGCATATCCATGACATCAACCACGACGCCGTAAGGAAGATTCCGATCCGCGTGTAAATAAACTTCTTTGTCGGTCTTCAACTTTTTATTGGTGCTAAGCAGTGTCCGCAATTGGTCCCACTTCAATTCTTCGTCACCGAGAAAGACTTTGCGGTCTTTGGTCAGCGTCAAAACGGTGATTTTTTCGTCCGATGGCATGGGCTGCGCTTTGGCATCAGGCAGATCGACCTTGACCCCTTGTTGAATCAAAGGGGCTGTGACCATGAAAATAATCATCAATACCAACATCACGTCGACCAAAGGGGTGACGTTGATGTCGTTCATTGTTTTGCCAGTGTTACCGCCAAGGGCCATTGTAAACCTTAAGCCTTATCCTAGAAGAAGTGTCGTTTGATGATGTTGAGAAAGTCCGCCGCAAAGTGGTCCATCTCGGCATCCAGCACTTTGATACGCGTTAGAAAATAGTTGTAGGCAATAACTGCAGGGATAGCCGCAAAGAGGCCAAACGCGGTTGCTACCAGCGCGCCGCCAATACCAGGCGCCACGGTTTCTAGGCCGGCACTTTTGTCCAAGCCGATTTTTTGAAATGCACTCATGATTCCGATGACGGTTCCGAGCAGTCCAATAAACGGTGTGGTGGCGCCGGTGGTACCGAGAAATGCCACCAAGGATTCGAGGTTGGTGAGTTCTTTACTGGCCGCCCGGCGCATGGAGCGTTCAACACTTTCAATGGCACCCATTTGGATGTCATCGGCAGAGGCGCCCTTTTCTTTTTGTTTGAGCTTAGCGAGCTCAACAAAACCTGCCCGGTAAACTTGGCTTACAGGGCTCGCTTTGAACTCTTCTGATTTTTGGTAGATGTCATCGAGGCGTTTGGAAGCCCAGAAAGTATCGAGAAACTCTTCTGACTCTTGATAGGCGCGGCTGAGCATTCGGTGTTTGTAGGCAATGATGGCCCAGCTCACCACGGAGAACCCAACGAGGATCAGCATAACAAACTGCTCTTGCCATCCGGCGTTGAGCATCGATCCCCAAAAGGAAAGATCGGGTGGAGTGGGGGCAACTGGTGCGGCTGCTTCGGGAGCAGCTTGCGCCAGGAAAACTTGCAGTACGTTCAATTGTTCCATTGGTCGTTGGCTACCACATTTCGAGTTTTTTAGGCAATTGCTTGGCGGCTCTTATAAAGACCCTCGAATCTCTCGCAATATTCCATGAGTAGCCGGGCATTGATGATGTTTTTGAAGACGTTCGAGGTCTTGGGGGGTATCGATATCGAAGAGAAGCTGGGTGTCGGCGACCGTCAGGCCCAAGCTTTCCAGCCGTAGACGGGTCGCTTGGCGGGTATGTGGCTGACTCCAGGGCAGATTTTCGAGCAAACCGGCTTGGGACCTACGCAAACCCAATAAATAGTACCCGCCGTCTTCACTGGGGCCCAAGACAGCATCATTTTGTTGAAGTTTTTCGAGAGCATCCTCAATAATTTCCGCTGAAATCAGGGGTACATCGGCCCCGATGGCAATGGCGAGCGGCGCCGATTGCAAAGCCCTTTCCAGGATTCTCTCCATTCGGTTGCCCAGGTCACCGTCCCCTTGTTGCCAGAGCTCAATATTCCTAGGAGGTTGAAGATTCTTGGACCAATCTCCATCAGTTGCAATGATGGTGGTCGTCCCGGCGATCTGACGGCAGGTCTCTGTGACATCTTCAAGAAAAGCCGCTGCTAATCGGGCAGCTTGAGCAGGATTGACGGCTGGAATGAGGCGAGTTTTGACCTTTCCTGGTACAGGTGGCTTGGCAAAGATGCAAAGGATCGCTTGAGACATGGTTTTTTCAGGTATCACGAGCGCTTAGAGGGTTAAACACCGCTTGCGAGATCTGGTGAAAAAAACATAGAAGGCCAATGGGTAGGCTCAAAGGAGAGTGATTTGTACAGTTTGTTAGGACAAGGGCTTGTGTTGGTTGGCCTGGCTGCCGCTGGTTTCGGCTGTGTCATGGGGCTTCTCAGTGGCTACCGGCAAAACCGCGAGGCGATGCGACAGGCCCGTGCGGCAGCTTACATCTTTTCGGCAGCTATGATTTTGGCCAACATCGTCATGGTGATTGCTCTTTTGATCCCCGATTTCTCTGTCTCTTATGTTGCTCAGGTTGGAAGCTTGGCTTCGCCAACGTGGGTGCGCATTGTTTCGCTTTGGTCATCTCTTGAAGGATCGATTTTGTTTTGGGGCGCCATTTTGGGCGGCTATGTAACGGTTTTCACCTATCAAATGAGAGACCGCTATCGGGAGTACGTTCCTTATGCCACCGGTATCCTCTTGGGTATTTGTGCTTTCTTTGCATTTTTGATTGCAGGACCGGCAAGCCCATTCGGCATCATGGATCCTGTGCCGGCGGATGGACCGGGACCCAACCCACTTTTGCAAAACCATATTTTGATGGTGGTGCACCCTCCACTTCTCTATTTGGGATACGTGGGGATGACAGTTCCCTTTGCCATCGCCGTGGCGGCACTTTTACGGGGTAAACTTTCTACCGGTTGGCTCAAACCCCTCCGTCGCTGGACAATGTTTCCTTGGGCATTTTTAACCGCCGGTATCATTGTTGGTGGCTGGTGGGCCTACGAGGTTTTAGGCTGGGGCGGTTACTGGGCCTGGGATCCGGTGGAGAATGCATCCTTCCTGCCTTGGTTGGCGGCTACGGGCTATCTGCATTCCACGGTCGTGCAAGAGCGCCGCAAGATGCTCAAGGTTTGGACCTTAACTCTGGTCCTCGCATCTTTTCTCCTGACCATTTTAGGTACCTTTATGACCCGCAGTGGGGTCTTCAACTCGGTCCACTCATTTACCCAGTCTCCTATCGGCCCCATTTTTCTTGGGTTCTTGGCAGTGATGACAGTTCTTTGTGTCGTTCTCTTGGCTTTTCGCTCGCACACGCTCGAGGATGAAGGACGGATTGAATCTGCGGTCAGTCGCGAAACGGCTTTCTTGCTCAACAATGTCGTGTTTGTGGTGTTCACCTTCACCGTCTTGTTGGGAACGATATTTCCTCTGATCACCGAAGCGGTCAAAGGGGTGAAAGTAAGTGTGGGCGAACCCTATTTCAACCAGATGGCAGTTCCTTGTGGATTGTTGATGGTCTTCTTAATGGGGGTGGGCCCCGCTCTTCCCTGGGGCCGTGCCAACCGCCAAGTGGTGTTTCATTCGTTTTTCATCCCAGTAGGTGCTGGTCTTTTGGTTGCGCTGGCTGCTTTTCAATCGGGTCTGCGTGAGTTTGCACCTTTGGCAGCATTCTCGCTTTGCGGCTTTGCTGGGTTTGTGACGCTTCGTGAAATGTTTGGTCCTGTTTGGGACCGAATGAAAAACCGAAAAGAATCTTTTGGCCAGGCTTTAAAAGTTACTGTCTCAGGTACTCGCCGCCGGTTTGGTGGTTATGTGGTGCACTTGGCGGTGATTGCCATTGTTGCCGCTATTGCCGGCAACAAAACTTATAAGATCAGCGCGGAGGCTTCTTTACAGCCAGGAGAAAGTTTCACCTTGGGCGAGTACACTTTTGTGTTTAATAAAACCGAAGCCAAAGAGTACTCACAAAAATTCAGTGTGATGGCGAACATCGATGCATTCAAACGCGACGAGCCGGCGGGCCGCTTTGCCCCGGCACTTAATTATTACAACAGCCAGCGTGAGCCTATTGGAACGCCGGATGTACAAACCCGCGGACAAACCGATGTCTATTTGAGCCTTTTGTCTTTTGAGAAAGACGGAAGCCGGGTGGTTGTAAAGGCCTACCTGATGCCTATGGTGCCCTGGTTGTGGTGGAGTATTCCGATTATTATGTTGGGGTCGCTTATATCGCTGTGGCCACGTCGCCGGCGGCAGGGCTTGGTCGCACCAGCAGGAGCTGAGGCAACATGAACTGGAAAATTATCGGTATCGGCTTTCTGATTACCGCGCCTTTGTTTTTGGTCCTTGCCTTCAGTTTTGGCAACGACCCTCACGCAGTGCCATTTATGCTAAAGGGAAAACCAGCACCTGAGTTTGAACTGCAAACGCTGACGGGTGAAAAGATTACGTTGGACGAGCTTCGGGGAAAGCCGGTCGTGATTAATTTTTGGTCGACTTGGTGCGAGCCTTGTAAATACGAACATGAGATTTTGCAGCAAGCTTCTCTGCACTACCGCGACCGCGTTCAGTTTGTTGGTGTTGTGTATCAGGACGACGCCGAAAAAGCGCGTCAGTATTTAAAGACGAAAAGTAACTTTTATCCCCAAGCCAAAGACCCCGAGAGTTTAACGGCCCTCGATTATGGCATTTCCGGCGTGCCCGAGAGCTTTTTTGTAACTTCACAAGGCGACGTTTTTCACAAAGAAGCTGGGGTTGTCAGTGGCCAACTTATCTATGACAAAGTTCAAGCCATGCTAGGGGGCGGTGCTCCATGAAGTCTTTTATGATTGGTTGCATACTCTTTCTTGCCGCACCCATGGCGTTGGCTGAAACGACTGCTCCGACGGCATCGACGGCACCCAAGGGGCAAGTGGTAGGGGTGGGAAACGATGGGGCTCATGCAATAGGTTTGTTGCTTCGCTGCCCGGTTTGCCAAGGAATGCCCATCAGCGATTCTCCAGCGGATATGGCCCAGTCTATGATGGGGAAAGTTCGTAGTATGCACAGCGAAGGTAAGTCTGAGGAGGAAATTCTCAAATACTTCACAGATCGCTACGGTGATTGGGTTTTATTAAAACCCAAGGTGAGTGGCTTTAATTGGCTTGTATGGGGTTTGCCTCCTATCGTGCTCTTATTGGGGCTTGCGGGAGCGCTGCTGCGTAGCAAATCAAAGCAGGCCGCTGCGCCGAACTCCTCTGCGGCGTCTGATGCGTCAGCGGAGTCCACCCAAGATGAGTATTTAAAAGCTATACGAAACGAAGTTGAGCTCTAGGGAGTAAATGACGATGTCTTCAGAAACCAGCATGATACCGGGTGTGATAGCACTTGTGGCCGGTGGCCTATCTGCGATTTGGGCAGCCTCTCGAGTGTCAAAGTCTGATGCAGATTCCGAGACGGATACCCCTGTGCTTGACCTTGAAGAAGAGGTTGGCCACGCCGTTTTGATGTTGAAAGATCTTGAACACCATAAAGGCCGTATTGATCCGGAGAGTTATCAGTCTCAAAAAGAGAAGCTCGAGAAGGAAGCTACCGAAGCTTTGCGAGAGCGTGACGCTAAGCTTCAAGCGAAACTCCAGGCCAAACGTGAAAAGAAAGAGCAATCGAAAATGTCAGAGAGCCCAAAAACCGAAGGCTTTTTTCAGAGCCGACCTCAGCTTAAAGGCTTTCTCTGGGGAACGCTTTTAATGGCCGTTGGTTTTGGTTTGTATGTTTCTGTTTCAACTCAAGCTGTACCACGGGTTCCAGGTGGTGGCATGACCGGGGCTCAACCAGCCCAGCCTGCTCAACCGGCTCCAGCCGCCGCAGCGGGGCAAAATTCAGAAGTTCAAGGTCTCCTGGACAAACTTAAAGAGAATCCCAAAGATGTGGATTCCATGGCCCGGCTTGGCCGAATTCTTTTGTTCCAACAACTTCACACCGAAGCCAAAATGGTGACTGAGCGGGCTTTGCAGATTGACCCCGGTCACATTGGTTCCCAGATTAACCAGGCGATGGTCACCGCGGGCAAGGGCGATGCAGCGAGCGCTTTGACGCAACTTAATGCTGTCCTAAAAAGGGATCCGAAGAGCTATGACGCATGGTTCTTTAAAGGCATGCTAAGCATGCAATCGGGCGATAATGATGGAATGAAAAAGAGCTTTCAGCAGTATGTTGCCCTGGCTCCCGATGGCCCGAAAAAAGACCGAATCAAGCGGATGCTCGGTGGCGGCGCCATGCAGATGCCGAAGCAAATTTCACCGCCGGCCGGGGCCCAATAAGATTCTTCGAACACCCTGTCGGGTTTTATCAACCACCAAATACCCTTGCGTTCGTAAGGCCTTCACAAATTCGGTGAGTGCGCCGTCGATGGTCTCACTTGAAAGAAACACCGACATTCGTGCTTCGGGGCGGTCGCATTTCATTTCTGGCATGACCAGCACTTGGGCATTGGTAACAGTTTGGTTGAGCGCCATGGCGATTTTACAAACCGATGTTTGGGTAAAACCATCTCTTGGGTTCTTTGCTTTGCGGGGCGCAGGGTAGCCATCACTGTCTAGATCGTAGGCGATTTCGGCCAGCCAACTTTGAGCGAAGAATTCCGATTGCCAATTGGCAAAATCAGCAGGATCGAGGTTTTCTCCCATGGCGCCTACCAGTTGACTGAGTAAATCTGCTCGGCGGTCCAACCGGTCACCGGTCATGGGGTCATCCAGAACACTGTTCCAGCGGACGATGAACCAATCGATAAGGTTGGCCGCTTTTTGGTGACGCGCTTTGCGCATGGCATCGGAATAGCGTTTGCCCTGGGCGATGTGCAGATCTTTAATTTTGGTATCGAGTTTACCGTTTTGTGCACCAGCTTTTTGGGTTTGGTTGTACGTTAGGCTGCGTTCGAGCTCGGCGATTTTTTGCTGTTGGGTTTTCAGTTGCTGCGTAAGTTGTTGCTCTCTTTGGAGCTGATCTGGAGCAGGCTCGTTGGCGATAAAAAAACCGGTTCCAAGTCCCAGGGTAAAACTGATGAGTCCAATGATGAGAGTTCCCATGAGCTTTCGCTGACCGGGAGTTATGTCGTCGTCATTTAAGAGTGGTGATTGCTGTTGGTCGCTCATACCCTACTATGTATCGTAACGGAGGGCTGAATCCATCCCCCGAAAGCATCAAGGGCAGCTAAAGGCTTGCTCAAGCAAGCTATCGACCGACGAGCCGTCAAAATCAGTGCTTTCCCAGGCTTGGGATAAATCCTCAGGGTAGCTTTCAAGCCAGCTTCCCAAAAGTGGTCCGACGAATTTAAGGTATTCTTGATGGGCGCTGGCGTAGTCATCGGTAGCGCATGCTGCGGAGAGTGCTTTTTGACGCGCTAAGGTCGCCATACCGTGAGTGAGAGCTTGCTCAATTTGTGCGCTGGCCAGCTGCCACAGATCGGTATTTTCAGCGGGCACAGCACCGTCGAGGTCACGCCAGCATCGCAAGGCTAAGATGGCATCGAAAACACGGTTGTGTGTTTCGGGGCTTACATTCTGTACCATTGCCGCAAGGCCAAGGGGCGCATCCCGCTGGGTTCCGCCGGTGTAATAAGCCCAACTGGAATCGCAATCTTTAGCCGCTTCAATGCATGTTTTGGCCTCTTTGAGTACGGACACATAAAGAAACCAGGTGAGGCCAGCTTCAATGCGAGCCGCATTTTGAAGTGGTGTTTTGCCTTCAATACCGTCAACAAATGCCTGGGTAACCAGTGGGCCAATGGTTGAGGGACCAATGCAAAATTCGGGATAGGCAAGATAGGTCTCTTCGTCTCCGCAGCTCCATTCGCCGCCCGGCGGTGCTTCCAGCCTTGGGTCGTATCGCCGCATCACCCGGGTGCGCAGTCCTTGCTCCATGGTGTAAATATCACGGGCGTTTAGAAAATCCTCTGTGGTTGGTACATCGCCACTGCGCCAAAGCATATCGGCGATTTGGTCAAATCCAGCTACGCGCTCAATGGAAGAGACACTCAGTTCCAATTGTGTATACGCGCCGTCATCAGAAACGCAGCTTTCCCAATTGTCGTCGGCGGAGTTGTTTTCCCGCGGAAGGTAGTCGGTATCTTTGGGAGTACACGCGCTTAAATCAAGCGAAGGTGTGGGCGGGATTTCACAGCTTTTACCGGAAACGGGGTCTTGGGTATTATCCAGTTCTGTTTCGGTGGGATTTTCAGCAGCACAGCCGATGAGAAAAAGAAGCGCTAGAGAAGCCAAGTAACGCATTTAAGTACCCCAAATTGAGCCAAGGTCGAAGACAATCATACCTCCTACACCAGCGCCGTTAACACTGGATCCATGGTAGCGGTAAGGACTATCAAATACATTTTCTAAGACGAATGAGGCAAGCCATTTATTCTTTGCGCGGTAACTGATTCGGAAGTCAAAGATTGCAAATCCGGGGGTACCTCCCATGGGAATCCGGGTCATGTCGTTGATGTCCGCGGGAGCCAACCGGGTCTGAGCTCTTGCCCAACGCAATGCGGTCCCAACTTTCCAATTCTGAAAAAATCGGTAGTGGACTTCCGCGGTACCGTTAAGCGGTGGGATCCGGCTGATGGGCACAAAGTTATCTGGGTCGATGACATCGGGGCTTTGACCGTAGGCGTACGAAACAGTCGCCCTAAAATCGAGGCCTATTTTTGTACGCCCGATAACTGAAGCCTCGGCTCCATAAAGAGTAGAGGTTCCCGCGGTATTGACCAATTGTAGCTGGCTCCAGCTGCTTGCGCACCCAGATGCTGCCTCGGGACAGTTGTCGATGGTTTTGGGCGCTTTGACGATGGCATTTTGCAACTGGGTATAAAAGCCAAAAAGATCAATGCGTAGAATGTTCCAGTGAAGACGGGTTCCCAGTTCAAAGGTGTTGGCTTTTTCTGCTTCGAGGTTTGGATTTTCAAATTGATACCCAGGCCCTGTTTGCTGCCGAGCGGTTAGGTCGTTGATGTTGGGACTTCGGTGAGAATGGTCAAAAGTGGCTAAGAGATGCACCGAGGGTGTCACTCGCCATTCAAGACCTCCGTGACCGGCAAGTGGGATAGAGTTTCCACTGACTTCGCTGGTGTCTGACTCGGGGTCGGCTGGTGAGTAAACCCACTGCCAACCGGAGCGGATGCCAGCCCGCAAAAACAGGTGTTTTTTGTAGCGTGTGGTTTGCTCAAGATAAGCCCCACCCATGTGGTGCCACGCCCCGTCTACATATTGCCCGCGGCTTTGCTGCCGGGTGATGTCGACATCGTTGTAAACCCGCCATGCATAAGAGCTGACCAAATCTAAATAGTGATCGGCGCCTGCGGATAGCTTTAGTGACCAATGTTCAGACAAGGCGATGGGTTTGGCCCCCGCGTTGAGGGTGGCGCCGAAGCTGTCTACGTCATCTCGCCCAATATTGTTGATGGGCGTTCCGACATTTCCGGTGATTCGACTGTGGTCAAAGCGCCGTCTTTCGTGTTGCCTCTGCCAACTCAAGGTGGCCCGAAGATCTTTGATGGGGCCCCCAGATGCGTATTCGTATGCAGTGTAAACGAGACTGCGAAACTGTTCTTCGTAGGTCAGGCATTCCTCTGGTTGCCCGGGAGGTGGGCAAAGGTCTGTTCTGGGCGCATCGGTTTGGTCGTAAATATAGCCGGCAAGTTTGAGGGTGTGACCCGGAGCAGGTTGCCAAACAAGGTGTCCGTCGGCGGTGGTTTCGTTAAAGCCGGTCCCAACCTGGGTGCGGCCATCTTCGTCAAACCCGCCCCAATCTTCTGGAGGGAAGGGGTCATTGTTTTGCACATCTCGAATGCGACCCGCTGTTTCGAGCTTACCGATTCGTCGCCAACCGACTCCCAGCATCAGACTTAGGTTCTCTCCCGCCTCAAGCTTTGTGTAGATACGTCCGCCAAACTCGTTGTCTGCGGTGGCGCCCCGAATAATCAAGTGTACGATGCTGTCAAAACCAGGCTCTCCGCGAAGTGCCGCAGTCATGGGGATGGCTTCGATGACCCCGCCGATGGCATCTGAACCGTATCGCGTAGAGCTGCCGCCCCGAATGACTCGGATGGTATCGATGGTTTGTGCATCGAGGGTAAAAAAGTATTGGTTGGGACCCTGCCTAAAGGTGGTGTTGTTGAGCCGGATGCCGTCGAAAAGCAGCAGTGTTTGTTGCCCGGTAAGTCCTCGAATGAATGCGGAACCTTGGCTGTGGGCGGTTTGTTGAACAAATACTCCCGGTTCAAAGCGAAGGGCGTCCGGGGCCGAACGCGGTAGCCGGTCCTCTAAATCGTTTCGCTTGATCACTGAGCCCGATTTACCGCCGGGTAGCCTCTTGTTTTTATCGGTGCGGGTTTCTTGAATGGTCTCTTCAAAGACAGGCACTTCGTCTGTGGATTCTTCAGGTGTAGCAGCACTCGCCAGTGCCAGACACATGAGCCAAACAAACGACATCGGTTCTCCAAGAGGTTTAAGACTTTGTGCACCTTTACTCCAGGTGCTTCCCTCATTATGACATCTCCCATGACTTCGAATCTATCTCAAGACATTCGTGATGCATTTGAATTGGGCGCGGCTCAGATTTCCGCCATCACGACCGGTCACATCAACACAACGCTTTTGGTTGTTCAGGGTGAAGAGAAGTCTATTCTTCAACGTTTGAACCCTATTTTTGGCCCAGAGGTGCACCGAGACATCGACGCCATCACCAAGTTGGTGGCCGGTGAAGTCGCTATGCCATCTTTAATCCCGACGGCCGACGGCCACCTTTGGTTCAAGACCCAGTCCGGAGAAATCTGGCGGCGGCTCGAATGGATGCCGGGGGAAACCTTTGTAAAGGCGCAGAGTCTTGAGATGTGCGAGAGTGCCGGGCACTTTGTTGGACGGTTTCATCGGGCACTTCATAAAAAAGACCACTCTTTTTCCCACCGCCGTTTGGGAGTTCACGATACTCAGGCCCACTTAAATACTTTGGACAAAGCCTTATCCGAACATCGGGGGCACCCAGCGTTTGTGAGCGTCGCTCAAATG
>MDSW01177001.1_pt1 | contig 26535 bp, 20 predicted proteins | sample 811171 | NCBI WGS metagenome assembly MDSW01 (sample SAMN05326641, study PRJNA326480) | marine metagenome | isolation source: seawater | place: Atlantic Ocean: North West | collected 2012 | reverse complement strand
CAAGAAAACCAAGAAAACCAAGAAAACCAAGAAAACCAAGAAAACCAAGAAAACCAAGAAAACCAAGAAAACCAAGAAAACAAAGAAAACCAAGAAAACAAAGAAAACCAAAAAAACGAAGAAAACCAAAAAAACGAAGAAAATCATGAAAACCAAGAAAACCAAGAAAACAAAGAAAACCAAGAAAACCAAGAAAACAAAGAAAACCATGAAAACCAAGAAAACCTAGAAAACCAAGAAAACCTAGAAAATGAAATGAATAAAGAATATTGTAAGGAAAAAGAAGTAAAAAAAAATGAAATAATAATAGAAGATGATAATAATGATAATAATGATAATAATGATAATAATGATAATAATGATAATGATGATAATAATGATCTAGAACTTTTAGGTAATATTGATGATTCTAATCTAAAAAATAAAAGTATCTACAATAAACCTTTAGCTAAAAATAATGATAACGAGTTTAATTATTTAATAAATAGTGATTTAGAAAAAATAGAATTAAATAATCTAAGTAATAATATTTCTAATCAAAATAATGAGTCTATTAATTTAAAATCACACGATGAAATATATTTAGAAATATACAAAACTGCCATAAAAAAAGCTAAAGAAATTAGAAATAATGCAATTGCAGCATTTTTAGAAGCAAAAAAAATAAAAAACACATACAATTTAGATAGCTTAGATTTAGACACAAGTGATGATGAAGAAGATTTTATTAATATGAATTGATAATAAATAATTATTATATTTAATTTAATTTATTAATATTGAATTATTTGAAAAAATATTTTATTATTTATTTTATATAAATGGCTTCTTTAAAGAAATTCTTTAAAAACATTAAAAACGAACATATTTTAGCAATAATAGGTTTTGTTTTTTTAGTTTATGCTTTACATCAATATTCCCAAAACAAAAACATGTTTAAATTAGGTATGGTTAACAATGAACCAATTCAAAAATCAGCTTCACCCAGTAATCCTTCTACTTCTCCTGTACCTAATAATAATCCTACACCAAATGCTAATGGGGGTGTTCAACCTAATCAACCAAATACTAATACAATGGCAGGATCACCAATAAATGGTTCAAGCAATATTTCTTCTGTTGCAAGCAAACAATCTGATGCTTCTAGCTTATTGCCTGGTGGTAATAATAATATTGAACGTTTTATTAATAGCGATGTTCGTAAACCAGAAAGTACACCACCAAATAGAAATGCTAATTTAGATTTAAGAACCGATCCACTAATACCTAGTGACGCAAATACTGGTCCATGGATGCATAGTAATATATCTAGACCAACTGATTATAAAACTCTCAGTATTTCAAGTAATTAAACTTGAATGAATTATTAAATAATAAAATATTATAGTTTAATATTATATTATTTATATAATGGATGATTACATATTCAATTTCATTTTATTTATATTTATTATAATTATTGCTCATAAAATATATATTACATCTGACACTTTTAATTTAAGATGTATTATATCAGATATTAATGGTAATACATATTGCGTTCGCGATAGAACCAAGTTAAAATTAGCTGCAAATAAATTAGCTAATCTTAATATTAAACTTAATAAATTAGTTAAACATTTAGGAGAAACATATCCCGATAAAGATAATGTAAAACGTTTAATAAAACGCTATAATCCAAAGGCATTTGTTGAAACTTTACCAACAAGTGAATACACAGCATATAGTGAAAATAAAGGGGAAAAACTAGCTTTTTGTTTAGATACTGAAAAAAATAATAATGGTAAATTAATAGACGACAATACTTTAATGTATGTTGCATTACATGAATTAAGTCATATTGCCAGTGTTTCAATTGGACATAATGATGAATTCTGGGATAATTTTAAATTTATTATAATAGAAGCAAAAAAAATACAAATATATAATCCTGTTGATTATAAAAATAATAATGCTAGATATTGTGGTATGAATATTACAGATAATCCATATTATGACAATTAATTAATTAATATTTTCATATATTATATCATATATTATATCTATATTATCAATATTATCTATATTATTATCAATATTATGTATTGATTTACTTTTAAAACAAAATTTATTTTTATTAATTTCTGGAAAAAATGTATCACATTCAATATTTTTATCTATTAATGTTATATATATATTTTTTACAGTAAATATATTAGATTTATTTAAAAATAAATCATATATTTTTGCACCACCAATTACCCAAATTTCTTCATAATTTTTATCAATTAAAAAATTTTTTAATAGTATTTCATTTTCAAAAGATTTAATTATATTATTATTATTATCTTTTTTATCTAATTTTAAAGAAGATGATAAAATCAAATTATCTCTAAATTTTAATGATTTATTATTTAAACTTAACCAAGTATTTTTACCCATAATAACAGCATTATTTTTATTTAATCCTATAGTTAATTCTTTAAATTTTTTTAAATCACTTGAAATCTTCCATGGTAATGTATTATTTAAACCTATACCTTTATTTTTGTTATATGCAACTATAATATTTACGAACATTATTATATAAAATTATATGAATATATTTATATAGATGTCAAATATATTTAAAATTTACATTAATAATAATAATAATTTAACCGATTTATATTTATTTATTAAAAACAAATATAATAATATAGATTTTACGGAAACAATAGAATCATTACAATCTAATTATAATAATTCTAAAGAATTTATTAAATCAGATATATTTAATAATAATTTTAAAGATGATTTTAATGATTTAGATATTAAATTTATACTAGATTTTAATATTAATATTTATTTTGTTAATGATAATATTTATTATGACGATACTTTAGAAACTGTTAAATTTAAATTTTTAAAATATTACAATTTTATTTCTGACAAAATAAATCAACTTTCATATGAAGAATTATACATGTATGGATTTATTAATAAAAAATTTAATGCTGCTGAAATTTATAACATATTATCAGATTTTAATTCTAATAAAATAACTAATGATGGTCTTAAACAATATCTTATTAATATTAATGAGCAAATTAGTATTTTTAATAAATTATTAGAAAATAATCAAAATAAAGAAAAAGATATATATAATTTTGATGATTTAAATCAACTTGATATTACTGAAATTAATATATTAACTCCAATTGGACAAAACATTAATAATAAATTACCACATTTATATACAACTAATCCTTTTCACGTTGATAAAATTTCAACTTATATTAAATCAATTATTAATATATCCTTAAATACAAATAATTCTAGTTTATTATTTGAATATAATTTAGTTAATAATACTTTATTTTTTTGTAAATTCAATGATGTATTAAATTATTGTAAGTCTAAATCACCTATATTAGAAGAAGATACATTTATTAAATTATATTATCCTCTTATTGCTAATAATCAAATTATTACACGTGAACAATTTAACTTATCTAAAAAAACTTTTTTAGATAAAACAAACAAACATCTATCATCTAACTTTTTTATTAACAAAAATTTATTTATTGATAATCTCAATTATATAAATGCTAACAATAAAAATGAATTTGCAAATTTAAAATATAACACTAGTGGTATTAAAAATATAGTATTTTATATTCATACTAATATTAATTTAAGTTTAAATCTTGAATCTATTTTTAAAATTATTAATAGTACTCATAATATTCCATTTATTAAATATAATCCTGGTAAAAAAAATGAAAATATTTATAGATTATATTGTAATAAAGTATCTAATAATGATATTAAAATACCTTATTTATCTAAAGAATCAATTATTAAACATTCCAAATTAATTGGTAAAAATAATACTATATCTATGGTTTTAAATAATAATTCTACCATTAAATCATTCATTATTGAGTTAGATATTTATGGAAGTTTCAATATTAAAATAGATTTTAATGATTATATGCAATTAGATGATATAAATTATTATATTAAAGATAATATTAATCATATTATAGATATAATAAAAAAAAATACTATTAATGATACAAATAATATTTTATCTTTTAATTCATTATTTGATAATAATATTGAAATAATTAATATTAATTATTATATTAATATTGAATCTGATTTAAGTATTAAACGTTTAAAAAATATAAAAAATTGCTTATATTATATTTTTAATATTATTACTGACAACACTAAAGAAAAAATTTATCGATATAAAAGAGTATCTAATTATAATGAAATGAATGATCAAGATGCTTTTATTATTGAACTTATTAAACAAAAAGAATTACCTATTAAAATTATAGAAAGTTTAAAAGAAAATTTTAAAATTACCACAATTGAAGAAGCTAGTAAAGTATTTGAAAATGCTTTACAAACACTTGATATTGTTCAAAATGTTTTTAATTATAAAAGATTAAAAGTAAAAAATTCACCTGGTTTTATTTTTAAAATAGATAACAAATTTGCTAATAATATTAATATAACTATTGAAAAAATAGATAATATCAAATATCTTGACTATATGAAATTATATATTGATTCTATTTTTAAACTTGCATTTAGTGATTCTACTTCTGATGATTTTTATCAGTGCAATTATAATAAATCTACAAGCGATACAAATAATATATTTGTCGATGATATTATACCTTCTGAAATTGATAAACAAAATATTGATATTAATATTAGTAATTTAACAAATATTTTAAATGATGAAATAGAAATTGATGTAGATAATATAATTGATTCTGATGGTTCTGATAATTCTGATGATATTAATAATGATTTGCTAGATATATTATTAGATGATGATGATGATGATAATGATGATGATGATAATGATGATGATGATGATGATGAAAAAGACCCAGTTATAAATGAGATTGATTCTGATGTTACTAATCCTGTATATGATCTTAAAACACCTAGAAATGTTATTTTTAAAAACATAGATGAATCGCAAGATGAAAATATAGGTGATGATGAAAATAAAGATGATGATGAATATAATGAAGATGAGGATAAAGACGATGATGTGCATAAAAATGATGATGAGGATAAAGATATAGGTAAAACTAACCCTAAAGATGAATTAGATAATGATGAAAAATTGAAAAATTTTAAAGAATCAACTAGAGGAAATCCGATATTAACTAAGCTAGAAAAATATCAACCTGAATTATTCAAAGTTAAAACATATAAACCTAACTTGGCAAAAGAAGATATAAATAAAAATTATGTAAGTTATTCTAGATTATGTCAAGCAGTGAGACAACCTGTAATTTTAACAGAAGAAGAAAAAAATAAAGTAATAGAAGAGAATCCACAATATAAAAATGATATACTTGAATATTCTAGTAATACAGATCAAAAATATTACTATATATGTCCTAGATTTTGGGATTTAAAAAATAATAAACCATTAACAAATGAAGAAGTTATGTCTGGTAAACACGGATCTATTTATAATGATAATAATGGTAATATTTATAAATTTGAAGATAGAGACAGAGAGCCACGATTCTTAAAAGATACTGTTAAAGATAGTAAAGGCAATGAATTTTGTCTACCATGTTGTTTTGGTAAATTAAAATCTGGTAAAGCAGTAACAGGTAATAAAACGTGTGATTTAAAAACTAATATTGTTAATAAAGGAGATGTTAAATATGTTATAAGATCTGATAAATTTCCATTAGAACAATTTAAAGTAGGTCATTTGCCTTTAAATATAAAAAAATTATTTAAATTTGATAGTGATAATTGCATTAATCCTGCTAATAATAATTTAAAATATGATGAAAAATGTATATTAAGATATGGTGTTGAAAATAGCTTAAATAATTCTTTTTTAGCTTGTATAGCTGATGTGTATTCTAAAGAAATATTAAAAAATTTAGCTACAATATCAATTATAGAAATGAAAGATATAATAATAAAAGCATTGACTATTGATAATTTTATAGGATATAATAATGGCAATTTAACACAAATTTTTTTAACTAAAAAATTAGATGATGATTTATTAGATAAAATGAATATAGATATTGAAATTCATAATAGTAATTTTTATGAGAAATTAGATAAGAAAAATATAAATCATATTAATTTATATAAAAAAATAATTATAGCATATGAAAATTTTAAATTATATTTAAAAGGAGACAATTATATAATTGATTATAATTATTTATGGGATATTATATGTAAACCTAATAAAAAATTATTTCCAAATGGTATTAATTTATTAATATTAGATATAACTAGTTATGATTTAACTGATAATGTTAAAGTTATTTGTCCTAAACAAAATTTTTCTAATGAATTTATTGATGATAGTAAAAAAACATTAATTTTATTAAAAAAAAATGAATATTTTGAACCAATATATTCTATTAAATCTGTAGTATCTGATATTATTAATCCTCTATTTTCTTTCAATATACAATCTGATGAAATTAATTTAAAAGAATTTAAAAAAGTATTAAATTTACTTAAAGAAGATATAAATAATAATTGTGTAATAGAAAATAGAGACAAAATATTTGAAGTTAATACTTCATTAGAAAATATTATCAATATATTAAATAAATTAAAATATGAAATTAATTATCAGATTATGGATTATGAAAATAAAATTATCGCAGTTATTGTAAGTAATAATAAGTTTGAGGGATTTTTATATATACCTTGTTATCCATCCAATATTAATGATGATAATATACCAATTAAATTTATAGATGAATTAGAAGAAATAGATTTTGTTGATTATAATTTAACTATAAATTTATTGAATACTATATATGTAGATAGTAATGAAATTATTAAATGTAAGCCTATGTATAAAATAATAGATAATGAACTTATTATTGGTATTTTAACAAATGGTAATCAATATGTAATGATAAATAAACCAGAGTTATATATATTAGATAATGATATACCAGAAATGAATGATAAAAATTATATAATAGCTGATAATACTATACAAAATAGTTTAAAATATGATATAGAGAGACATAACATGATTAATAATATAAAATTAGAATCAGGATTTTATAAAAGTTTCAAAAACACTATTTTAAAATTATTAAAACAATACAAAAATTATAAATTTAATATAAAAATACAAGATTTAATAAGAGACAATGCAATTATATATTTTGATAAATTAAAATTAATACGTGAAGAATTGGAAAATCTTTCACAAAATCATATACATTTTGCTGAATATGATAAAAAAATATTAGATAATATAAAAAATTTATCTATATGTTATAATTCTAATTGTGATACAAATTATTGTATGATAAAATCTGATTCTAATGTATGCAATTTAATTATTCCAAAATTAAATTTAATTACTAATGATGATAATTACAATATATATTATACAAAATTAGCAGATGAATTTGTTCGCTATAATAAAACAAAGTTAGTTTTATTTAATTCTTCTAATTTTACATTATATAATGATATTAAATATAATATTAATAATGATGAATTAGTTTTAATTGAATCTGTTTTAGTAAATCAGCTAGTAAATAGTAAATTAGTTTTTAAAGATCCATATAGTAATAATATGACATTTGATTATAGTAATATTAATTATACTAAAAATATTATTAATAAAATTAATACTAGTAATATCAAATTAAAATATGGTGACTATGAATTAGATAATAAAATACAACCAGGTGAAAAAATAAAATTAAAATTACCAGAATCACAATTGGAAAAATATAAAGAACTTCAAAGAAAAACTTTAAATAAATCAGATAAGTCTAAAGAATTAGAAGAATTAGAAGAAATTGATATAAATGATATAAATTTAGATAATAATATTGAAATGTCTATAAATCAATATACTTCAACTATTAAAGATAATAATTATAATTGTACACCTAAGAAAAATGTAGTAAAAGAACCATTAATTAAATTATTTAAAGGTAAATTACATGAATTTTATTTTGGATTAGAATCAGAAGATAAACAGCTAATATGTTCATTCGAATTAATATTATTTATTATAAAACATTACAATAAAATTTATAAAGACTTAACTATTGATACTATAAAAAATGATTTAATTGAGGAATATTATAACTATACTAATACACAAGCTTTATTATTTTTCATTAAACAACATATTAAATTAAAAAACATGGAACCTTTAATAAATAAAATTAGCACTAAAGATTTTATAAAAAATCAAGAATTTAAAAATTTATTATCAACATTTATAAATAGCCCAGATTATTTTATTACATATATAGATTTATATTTATTAGCAAAAAAATATGATCTTCCTATTATAGTTATTTCTACTAGTCCAATTAATATTAATATTAAACTGGAACCATATATAATTTTGAATAAAAATAAAAACAATAATAATTATTATTTTATTAAATTACCAAGTGAACATATTAGAGGTCTTAATAAAAAAAATTATAAATTGTTATATTTTGAAAAATCAAATATAGTTTTTGATATAGATAATGATTTAGAAAGCGAAATAGAAACAAATATTAAAACTGAATTAAGCGATTATAAAGATTTTATAGAAATTACATTGGAAAATTATAATAATAAAAAAATAAAAAATAAAAAATAAATCTAAATAATAATATTTACTAGTAAATATAAGTTAAATAAAAAAATATTTATATTTAATAAAATTTTTAATAATATTTTTAATTTATTTTCATTATTTTCATTATTTTCATTATTGTTTTTTGTAATTAAATAATTTAATGATGAATCATTTATAATATTATTAGATATATCTGTCTGATTTTGATAATGATTATTTTCTTGATTTATTTCATTATTTATAATATTATAATATGAAATTATAATTGATGAATTAATTTCTTTAATATATATATAATCTTCTACATTTTTTATAATATCTAATATATCAGTAGTATACAAGTTAGTTATTTTATTATTTTTTTCTATAAAATTAATTTTTTTATTATTTATTAAATTTTTAATTAATTTTAATTTATATTTTGTTTTATTTTTAAAATTATGAATTTTAAAGTTGTATAAATACATAAAATAATTATAAATAATATAATCAAAATTATTTTCTATTAAACTAATATTCATATTAAAAAATTTTTCTTTAAAATCTGCAGATAAATATTTAATTGATAAAGTATCAAAATATGTTAATATGAATTGATCTAATATAAATACACTTTTTAATAGATACTTATATTTTTCATCATTTGATAAAGAAAAAATATATTTTTTTACTGAATTAATAGTTAAATAATTTTCATGTAATAAAAATAATTTATTTATATTAAAGTTACATTTATAATATAAATGTAATATATTTGGTATATGTAAATTTTTTTGTTTACAAAAAAAATAAAAATTATATAATATATTTTTATTAAAAATAATATTAGTGTATGGATTTTTAATTTCTAATGGATTTACTAAAAAATTTGAATTTGATCTAGATAGATATATATCTAATTCTGATGTGAATAAATTATAATTAAATAAATTATTTATAATAATTTTAACAAAATCATTATATGTAAATTTATATATAAACTTATCAATTAATATATTGAAAGTATTATTATCAATTTTATTATATAGTAAATCATAATCATTATAAATTATAGCATTCATATATTGTTTTTTTAAATTAAATAAAAAAAATATCCAATATGTTTTTTGGGATTTATAAAATATATTTGCTATATTGTCATTATTATAAATTTCTTTAAAATATAAAAATTTTTTTCTTGTATTAGTTATTTTATAAGAATCATTAATAATATATTTTTTTTCTCTATTATTTAAGGTAGAATCTTTTAAAACATTTAATCTAAAAATTTCATAAAAAAAATATTTATTCATATATTCATATATATATTAATAAAAATATATATTTTATATTAATATATATTTTTATGTAATTTATTAAGTTACGTTATTTTTAATTATTAAAAATCTATTTCATAATCATTATTTTTCCCAATATCAGAAACTTTAATACTAGATATCATTGAATTAATGATTAAATTATTGGTAGAACATTCATCGATATTATTAGTATCATCATATAATTGATCTAACAAATCATTTTCATCATTAATTATATTATCTTCCTCGTCGGGTTTTATAGATTTCATTTTATTCATATCAAGTAATAATTTAAAGCTACTTGTACCAAAATAACCTTCTTGTCCACACATAATATTAGCAGATACACCTTTTAATATATCTAATTCTCCATGCTTTGCTGCTTTTAAAAACATTTCCGGTGTTTCTTCAAATGAAGCTTTTGCAATTGGTCCAATATCATCATTATTTATGCCATGTCTGAAAATAGAAACCATCTTATCATTACAACACATTCTATCTGCTAACATTGTTAAGTGATGATAATTAATATATGCACCATCAAATTCAATTGCTTCTGAAAACTCATCAAATATAGCTTGTCTAGCTGCTTCAATTCCTAATAATTTATATATTTCGATAATATCATTACTTACTGTTTTTGTTTTATCAACAAAATCTAATGCCAAAATATCTAATAAATTAGTTCCTACAGTATCTAATACCCAAATTTCCTTTTTATCATATTTTAAATCTGTTTCTTCAAAATTATCAGTTATTTTTCGTAAAAGAACTTTTTTAATATTTTTGACACCTCTTAAAACTAATGTATCTAATAATTCATCTTGTAAATTTTTAATAAAGAATATTTCATCAGATTGATCTAATGATTCTTGTACATTTTTAGTCTTTTTCTTTTTTAAATTATTAATATTTTTATTAATTCTTATTCTAAAAATTAATCTATCTGAATTATAATCACTATACATGCAACTAATATTGTTATAACTGGTATTTAATGCAAAATGTATATCTTCCATAGTAATACTTTTATCTAACATTTCTATTTTATTCATAGTGAATCTAATAATCCATTTAGATTTTTCTTTAGATGAATTCATTGATGTTTTACATTCATCTAATAACTCTTCAAATTCTTTATATTCTTCAATTAAATTCATATCATCACTTATTAATGTATTTAAATCATCAGGATCAAAACAAATTTCAGAAGTTTCAACAATTTCTCTTAATTTTGTATGTTCTAAACTATTTAAATATTCTTTTGCATTATTTTGCTCATATTTATCATTTTCATTTAAATAAATAGTACATGATGGATTTTTTGGATTTTCTGATAAAGATAAAATTTCTTCAATTCTAGGAACACCTCGAGTTACATTAGATTTTGATGCTACACCCGCAAAATGAAATGTATTTAATGTTAGTTGAGTTGTTGGTTCCCCAATACTTTGTGCTGCTATCATACCTACCATTTCACCAGGAGAAATAATAGATTTTTTATAGCAATTATTAATATTTAATAGTAAATATTCTAATGATTTTCTACATAATTTTTTGTGCATAATCAATTCTTTAGGGCTTAAATAATAATAATATAATACTTCAAATAATTTACCTGGTTTATTATAATAAATAGTGTTTAATTTTTCAAAATTAGCTTCTATCATTTCAAAAACTTCTAATGGTGTTATATCTACTATAATATTATCTTCTTGAATACCTGATACATTATTAATGATATTTACAAATGATACCGGTAAATTAACATTAGTTTTATATATATTATTTAATACATTTTCTACTATTATTTTTCTATATTCTATAATATAATCAATATATTCTTTACATTTTTTATCTAAGTCTGATTTTTGCTTTTTAAATTTCGTATATGCTTCTTTTGTATATAACGTAGAATATACTGAATCTTTTACCACATCATTTGGCATTTGGTAATGACCATAAATTTCTTCAATTGTCATTGACAGAAAATTAATTCCTTGTGATTCTACTTTTACTGGATCAAAACCATCGTCACCATAATTATATTGAATAATTTTATTTTTATTATTTCTAACTGTCATATCATATGATACCATTAAATCTTCTAAACTTTTAATTAATCTGCGTTGAATATAACCAGTTGCTGAGGTTTTTACTGCTGTGTCAATTAGACCTACACGACCACCCATCGCATGAAAGAATAATTCTTCTGGTCTTAAACCACCAATAAATGAACTTTCTACAAAACCACGTGCACATGGTGAATCATCAAATTTACTAAAATGTGGTAATGTTCTATGTTCAAAACCATATGGAATTCTTTTTCCATCTACGTTTTGTTGTCCTAAACAAGAAATCATTTGTGATATATTTAAATCACTTCCTTTTGAACCTGCATTTACCATAATTACAAATCTGTTATTTAAATCTAAATTTGTCCTTCCTAATTTACCTGCTTCAAATGACGCTTTATTTAGAATATTATTTACTCTCGATTCAAATTCTTCTACATTAGATTTTCCGGTTTTATTATCAAAAATTCCTAAATGTGTTTCATCTATTAATGATTTTACTTCCATTTTCTTTTTTGTTATTACATCTGCTATTTTCTCATTAGTATCTTTATCCGCTATTAAATCACTTATTCCTACACTATATCCATGAACTTTCATATATTCTGTTACTATGTTTTGCAAATCATCTATAAAATCTTGTGATGCATCTACTCCATAATCATTATAAATTCTCTGTAATAAACCTCTACTTGTATCTCCTAAAATACCCTTTTCAATATGTCCACGAATTAATTTACCGTTATTAATTTCTAATACATTATTTGACGTTTTAATATCTTCATCTTGATTAAATCGTTTCGTTTTATATTTTAAACTTAAATTTGGTAAAATTTGACTTATAATATCAAAACTTGAGCAATTTTCACTTCTGAAACTAATTGTATTTAAATCTATTTTATTACAATGCATTAACAAATTCATTGTATCACGAGAATTAAAATTTATGTCTTTTCTTGTGAATAAAAATGTACTTAGTAATGAATCTTGGAAAATACCAACAATAGATTTATTATTTGCAGGACTTATTATATTATTTTTTACTGCTGCTAATAACTTTAATTCTGTTTCTGATTCCTCATCTTGTGGCATATGTAAATTCATTTCATCTCCATCAAAATCTGCATTATAAGGTTTCGTATCACCCACATTCATTCTAAATGTATCTCCTTTCATCATTATATGTGCAATATGACACATCATTGACATTCTATGAAGTGTAGGTTGACGATTAAATAATACTGCATCACCATTTAATATATGACGATGAACCTTATCACCTTCTTCTAAAATAATTGATTCTCTATCAACATATCTTAAACTAATACAATCACCATTCTTTTTTTCATAAATTTTTGCACCTGGATATACATCCGGTCCATTTAATATAAATTTTAACAAATAATTCTTATTTTTATTATTTACAGTTACTGGCTTTGTTAAATTTTTTGCTATTTTTAATGGAATTCCTAATTCACTAATTGATAAATTTGGATCTGGTGTAATTACCGAACGTGCACTAAAATCTACACGTTTACCCATCAAATTTCCTCTTACTCTTCCACCTTTTCCATTTAATCTATCTTTAATAGCTTTTAATGGTCTTCCTGATCTTTGAGCTACTGCTGCTACTCCTGGAATTTTATTATCTACTAATGTAGCAACATAATATTGTAATACTGTCGTCCAGTCATCAATTACATTTGAATTTGCTCCTTGTTCTATTTTTTCTTGTAATGTCTTATTCGCCTTTAAAATGCTTACTATTATATGTGTTAAGTCATCCTCGCTTCTTTGTTGCGAATCGTGTTTTACTGATGGTCTTACTGCTGGCGGTGGAACTGCCATAGTTTGACATATCATCCATTCTGGTCTTGCCCATATAGGACTAAAACCCATAAAATTTATATCTTCATCTGATATTTTTCTAAATATTTTCAATACTATTTCCGGTATTAATTTCATAACTAATTTTCCATCATCTTTTGAGTACTCATAATTTTTTATTTCTTCTTCTTTTTCGCTCCATTCTGCTATTAGTGATGCTAAACCTTCTTTTTTTAATTTCGGTTGTAAACACCCACAACCATTATGTGAATCTTCACCACATCTCTTTTTTTTACTTGCTAATGCAAATACTTTATTCCAACGTACATCATTATTATCTTCTAGCAAATATTTATATTTATCTTTATTTATTAATAATTTACTGCATTTTATACAAACACATCTTAATAATTTCATTATAGTACTTAAGTATTGAACATAAAAAACTGGTCTTGACATATTTATATGTCCAAAATAACCAGGAGTTTGAATATAATCTAATCCATCAGTTGGACAAATAAATCCAGGTTCTAATACACCCATTCTTGGATCAAATAATCCACCTAATACTGGTTTATTATTTACATAAGTATCTCTGTTTACTATTTCAGCAACAGAACCTTTTTGAATTTCTGATGGACTCATTAAACTAAATTGAATACCAATAACTTTAGACGGTTTTCTAATTTTATTTTCATCAGTATTCATTACTACTATTATATTTAATATATATTTAAATTCATTTCAATTTTATAATAAATAATTTTTTTAAAAGATTAATTTATAATTTTTTTTAATATATATTTTTTACAAATATTTTTTATAAATATATGTAAAAATTGATAATAATTATTTTATTTGTTTTTTAAATAATTAATATATATATGTCTAAGCATAAATATAATACCAGAATTAAAAGTGGTGTACTTAAACGTAAAAAATATTATTTTGATAATGATAATTCGGATAATGATAATAATTCTGATAATGATTCTGATGATTCTGATTATAATGATGATAATTACAAATTAGATAGATCTTATAATAGTGACTATAATGACAATAGTGACAATAGTGACAATAGTGATGACGAATTAAATGAAAATAAAATTTTAGCTAAAGATAAATATCAATATCATTTATTTTTGAATAAATTATTTCCATCAGAATATGGAAAAAACAAAGCTAACTCTATTAAACGACAAAAACTAAATAAATTAAATTCTATTATTGATAAAAAATCTAGAACTATTGATAAAAAATCTAGAACTATTGATACTAATGATACTAATGATACTAATGATGATAATTTAACTACTATTAGTGATGTTTCTTCTTCTGCTACAAGTAATAAATATAATATTGTTTTAAATATGAAAAATAGTAAAAATTTTATTAATTGTAAAAATAATTTGTCTGATAGTAATCCCAATAATAATATTGAATATGAATTTATTGATAATGATATAGAATATTTAGATGAAGAAGACGAAGAAAATGAAGAAGATGAAGATAAACCTAGCAAAGCTGACAAAAAGTCTCGTGTTAATTATAGAAAATTCAAAAAAATTACATCTGACGAAAATGATGATGAATATAAATATTTCAGAGAAAATCTTACTTATGATGAACAAAAATTACTTATTAAAAAATTAAAAAAAATAAAAAAACTTACTAATATTGATAAGCCATATTTAATTCATCTCATTAATTTAGATATTCCCGATATTTATAAAGCTGCAGCTTTTAAAAAAATTAATATGTTACGTAATATGGAATCATCATTTGGTAATAGTGAATTTTATAAAATAAAAACATGGGTTGATACTTTTATTAAAATTCCATTTAATAAATATAGTAATCTCAATATTACATTTGCCGATGGAGTTGATAATTGTCATCAATTTATGTTAAATGCTAAAAATACTCTAGATAATGTTGTATATGGTCTCGAAGATGCTAAAATTCAAATTATGCAACTTATTGGTTTATGGTTAGTTAATCCTAATGCAGTTGGTTCTGCTATTTCAATTAAAGGACCTATGGGTACTGGAAAAACCACACTTATTAAAGATGGCATTAGTAAAATTTTAAACAGACCATTCGAACTTATTGCGTTAGGTGGATGCGGCGATAGTGGATTTTTAGATGGTCATGATTATACATATGAAGGTAGTAAATATGGAAAAATTATTGATATTCTTATAAAATCTAATTGTATGAATCCTGTTATATTATTTGACGAATTAGATAAAATTAGTGATTCTCCTAAGGGCGAAGAAATTACAGGTGTTTTAACTCATCTTACTGATACTACACAAAATTCTAATTTTGTTGATAAATATATGAGCGAAATCAGTCTGGATATGTCTAAAGCACTTTACATATTTAGCTATAATGATGAATCAAAAGTTAACACTATTCTTAAAGATAGAATGTATAAGATTGAAACGATTGGGTATAATCTAAAAGATAAACTTATAATTTGTAAAAATTATCTATTACCTAAAGTATATGATCTTCTTCTATTTAAACATACTGACATTATATTTGATGATAATTCTATTGAATATATTATTAATAATTTTACAGATAAAGAGCTTGGTGTTAGAAATCTTAAACGTTGTATAGAAACAATTTGTAGTAAACTGAATTTATATAGATTAATGAAAGAAGATACTAATTTATTTAAAAAATCTATTAGTATTGATAATGATAAAAAAGTTACATTTCCATTTCAAATTAATATTTCTACAATTGATAAATTACTTAAAAAATCTAATAATTCTGACCCCCCTTTTGGTATGTATAATTAATCCTCGTCTTCATAAAACCACGATAAATAATATCTTTCACATGTTGGTATATACTTTAATTTATCATATTTAAAAAATATATTGGTTGCATATGACATACATAATAATTCTTTTTTATAATTTATAAAGTTATTTTTATCATTACTTTTTTTATCTAACATATAATAATTCGGATTTTGCATTATTAAATTCGTATCCAATACTCTCTCTTGTGTATTTAATTCAAACGCACCTATATAATATGGACCATATATTGAACCTTTTGGAAAGTAACCTATGTAAAAATATATTTTATTTGTATTTATATTACAATGTTCTCTTATATCATATATATTATCGTAAATAAATTTTGGATAACTATCAGATGGTCCATATGTTATCATATCATAAATCCATTGTTTTGAATAACCAATTGTCTCTGAATATGTTAATAATTTTAAATCTTTAAATGGTCTTTTTGATTTTTGAATTTTCATAATTTCATCGTTTTTTTTATTCTCTAGAAATTTATTAAACGATGGAAATTCTGATATTTCTTCTGAATCAGTTAATTTTAAATCTATTATCCACATATCATTTTCTTCATTATATTCTATAGATTTTATATTATCAAATGATGAATTAAACGTTTCATTTCTCTCTTTTTTTATTTCTGATAATAATATTTTTTTATTTAATCTATTTTTTTTATTATTTAATACATTTGGTGATATATTTTGTAATATATAACTCTCTACATTTAAAAATATTAAAAAAAATATTTTTATTACACACATTATATATTGTATTCATTAATAAATTATTTTTATTAGTATTTTATATAATTATTAATAAAAATAATTTTATTAGACTACTTCTCATTAATTACCTTTTCTAGTTTTTTTAAAAGGATATTTAATTCATCATATATAAAACCCATCTCTTGGTATTCTTCATCATATATACCTGCTTTACCATTTAGTTCCCATTTATTTAATATTCCAGTTAAAACTGCTATTGTATTAACATAATATGTTTTTAACTCATTACTTACTTTATTTATTTTAAGAAGTAAGTCTTTCTTAGGTAAATTTTTATGGATTATTAATTTTTTTAATATATTATTTAAAGTTGTTTTATTTCTTTTATCATTATTTAAATCCTCTTCTAGAATTAGACACAGTCTTTCTACATATGCATATAATTTTGCACTTAGTTCTATTATTGAGTTATATAAATTCTCATCTTTTTCTTTTTGTTTCGATGGGTCTAATGATGTGCTATTTTGTATTTTTTCACACTCACCAGTAATTAAATTTCTACGACTTCCATTTGGACATCTTGTCTTTTTTGTTTTATCATTATTTACATTTTTATTTGTGCTTACACACAAACCTGTTTTTGGATCTTTTCTTGTACCATTTGGACATCTTTTTTTTGTTCCCTGATTCATTGGTTCAACTTTTTTTGTTTCAACTTTTTTTGATTCAACTTTTTTTGTTTCAACTTTTTTTGTTTCAATTTTTTTTGGTTCATCAGTATTATTTAATAATTCATTTATTATTTTTTTATCAGTTATAGGTTTAATAATACCATATGCATATTCTTTACAATTAGATTTTATACTAAATTGATCTGGTCTTGTTAAACTAACTTGCAAAACTACTATATATCCAGATTTTAAACCTGTAACTGGATCTTCTGCTGGAAGTATATTAGTTATTGTATACTTCAAATTTCTAGGTAATAAATATTCTTTCTCCTTTTTAAATTTTGTTGTATTTATCATATTTATAAAAGGTACACCTTTATCAATTATTATTTTATACATACAGCATCTTTTAGTTGGATCTCTTAAACCACTAAACCTCATAGCTATCATATAGCTTTCTGAAATAGAAAAAAAATTTGGTATAATTATTTTCTCTCCAATTTTAGATATTGATATTGGTTGTTTCATTCCTCTCCAATAAATTTTTTTTGAGTCTTCATTTATTGTGGCAGCTTCTAAAAATGCTCTATCTAAATCCACAATTTTATTTTTTATTGCTTGTTTTGCTTCTTCTTTTGTTTTTCCATATCTTTTCCAAATATTCATATATTGAAATAAACTTTTTGAATCTGTAAAATATGTTTCGCCGAATCTTAAATAGTTATTTATTGGAGCATCCCATTGATATGAATAATTTTTTAAAGCTTTTGCTAAAATCTCTTCAAAATACACATCCGCATCAAATGGTATATTTTTTTTATTTGTTTTATTTATATTTTTAATTGCATTTGGTGAAAAATCTTTATTTTTTTTTAAAGAATCTATTTCTTTATATATTCCTATATACGAGAGCGCAATATATTCTTTTTTTATAAAAAGATCTTTTTTGTCGTCTAATGTTATATAAAAAAACTTATTATTTAATAATCTCTCTGTTTTTTTATTTTCAATTAAAATTTTTTTATTTATGTAATATCCTAAATTAAAATATGTTTTTGCATTTTTATATGATTCTTTTGGTAAAAAAATTTTATCATTTGTAAATTTACAATGTACATATGTATCATTTAATGATGTTGCAAATAAATATGATTTTTTTAAAGCCATATATACATTCTTTGTCAAGTCATTTGCATAATTTGTATTTAAAATTACTATTATATTATCATCATCTTGATTTAACCAAGTATTTATATCTACATCTTCATATATTATTGGATCAAATGCTTTTATCATTATATATATATATATAGATAATATTACTAATTATTATTATCATATAACCAAGTATAATAATATCTTAAATTATTTATTTCTTTTAAATTATTAAATTTAAAAGATACGCGTGCATTACTTGTCATTTTTAATAATTCTTTTTTATAATTTAACATGTTATAATCCTTTATATTATAATTATAATTGGGATTTTGTATTAACATATGTGTTATAAATTCTTTTTTTTGTAAAATTAACTCAAATGCACCAATATAATATGGTCCATCTTTTAAATTTTTATCGGATGGTATATATGCAATATAGAAATATGTCTTTGTATTATTTGTTAGGCAAAAATCTCGCATATCAAACATATCTTTGTACATAAATTCTGGTACACTATAATTATAACTAGTTATATCATTTATCCATATTTTTGTCCATGTTATTGTCTCAACATTACTTAATAATTTTAGATTTTTTGAATTATATTTATTATTATTTTTTTGTTTATCTAATGCTCTAGCTTTTTTATCTGCTTCATTAAAATATTTCATTATTAGCAGATTTTCTTTTTTTCTTTTATCATTTAAGAACTTATTAAATGATGGAAAATTGGTTTCATTATCATCTATACTGTTATTACTAGTATTTTCATTATTTAATAATACTAAATTTGTTGTTCTAAATTTATATTTTAGATTTTTATTTATTACTTTTTTATTATTAAATTGTAAATTATATGATTCTAAAAATATTAAATTTATTATAATTAATATAATCTTTATCATTATAATATATTTAACAATATTATATTTAATATAATATTGTTTTATACTTTAATATTAAATTATTAACATTGATTGGAATTTATTTATATCTTCTGCTTGTAAAATTTCAGGATTCTTTGTTATATATATATTATTTCTCAAAAATATATCATTATTATTATTATTTTTAAAACTATTACTAGGCGAAAAATATAAATTTTTCATATTTGAATTATATATTTTATTATATGGTAATCTATTCATGCCACGATTTTTTAAATATTCTTCTTGATATTGTGTTATACATGGACAACCGTTTGAACTAGAATACTCTGAATTATACATACAACATTCAGGTAAATATACATTATCTTTTAATAAAATCTCACCTACTTTAATTTCTCTATCTGAATAGTAATCTAAATTGTAATTTCTCTCTATTAATTTATCATTTATTTTTAAATTTATATTATCTTTTCCTAATTCTTGAAAATTTTTAAATTTAGAATTAATATATCCTTCCTTTTTTAATGAATTATATAATAATAATGAAATTAATATTATTATTGATAGTACTTGTATTATTCTAAACGATTTATAAATCATATTGAATTTGTTTTTTAAACTCATATATAATAATAAATATTTTATTATTAGTTATAAATAATTATCACATTACATAATATCTAAGTGTATTTAGTTTATAATTACTACCCCATCATGCTTGCGTATTGTTGTCTTTGCATAGACATCAGTATATCTTGTGCTGCATCAGCAGAGATTGCATATATAATTAGTGTTACCAATAAATAAGCTGTAAATATTATTAATAATGTTACAAAGATAGCCAATATTGGACAAAATATAGGAATAAACCAACACAAACCAGAAAGAATGGCCACTACCACGATTATCCCACCAACAACAGCCAATGCAGGTACAACAGCAAGACCAAAGAATGCCATTGCTAACATTGGTAATATTAATTTAATATTGTTTATTGTTAAGATAATAACATTATAAATATTGGTTATACCACCTAAAAATGTATTTATTCCTGCAGCAAGTTTATTAACTTCTATAGAAATTTTAGTAATTATTATTTTTATATATTTCATTAGCATAAGGAATATTCTATACATAATACTTAAAAGCATTGCCATATGATTCATAAATATTGTAAACATTGTTGAAAGTCCTGCAAATAAACTTTGTATTAAATTGAACAATATTTCTATTGGGGAAAAAATTTTTTTTGTTAAACTTTGTGTTTGCTTATTTAAACATGTGTTTAAATTATCTTTATTAAATTCATAATCGGTATTATTTATTTGACTACCTAATAACATGTAAAATGGGTTACATTTATTTTGTTCCCAATTTAGTTTTTCTGTCTTCATAGAATTCAAAAAAAATATATACATTATTAAAAATACTACTAAGGTTATAACTATTATTGTGAACCATATATCAGTATTATACTTTTGATAAAATGTCAAATTATTGTAATATTGTAATATTTTATCAACTACATCACTATTTGATTCCATCTTAATATAGATTTATAATATTTATTTTATAATCAATTATAATTAAAAGATAAATACTATTTTGTATTATATTAATTTTTAGCCTAAATAACCTAATAACCTTATAACCTAATAATCTGAAATATTAAAGTGCATCTGCACCTGTTTTTATTATACTATTTTCTGACTGTTGTACTAATTGTTCAGGCGACCGTAATATTTCACTGACTACTGTAATCCCTGATGTTAATTGATTAAATGTATTACGTACTGTATTAAACATATTACCACCTTCATTTGCAAATAATTTTATTCTAGTTCCTGCTTCATCTATGAAACTTGAACCCCCGTCTTTTGATGAATTTCCAAGTACTTTTATATCTTCAAAATTCTGTGCAAATTCTTGTCCTGTTGTAGCAAACATTTGTAACGCTCCATATATTGGTTCTAAAAATCCACCCATAAAGCTTACTTGATTTTGTTTAATACATTCATTAAAATTTTCCTGTGTATTTTTTCCAAATACAGCAGCAAATGGCATTATAGACGGGTTACATTTATAATCATCCCAATTTTTTTTTATATTTGCTATACCAGAACCTATTGATAAAAAAAATTGTAATAATGAAAAAACTACTACAATTAATACTGCATTTCCTAAATCTCCTAATACTGTAGCCATATTAAATTATATATCTATTATAAATATATAATTTAATATTTTATTATCATTTTATTTTTTTTTTATTTTTACATTTGCTCCAAGATTATTATTTATATCACATATAGATTGTGATATATAATTAGGATCAACTATTGAAGTATCTCCGTCATTGTTTATTCCAAGTGTACTGGATTGGTAAGTATTACAATTCTGAAAAGGTTCGCTTATGGAATCTATTGTATTTTTGGTATTTATAAGCTCCATTTGTCTCTTTTTTTCTTTATCACTATTATCAACTTCAAATTTTTCTATATCTTTATTCATTTTATCTAAATTTTCATTTTTTTCATTTATTGATTCATCAAATGACTTACTTTTCCATCCTTCTATCAAATTATAATTTCCATATAATAAAACACTAATAATTATAAAAATTAAAAAATAAATTAAAAATTTATAATTAAATATATTAATCATATTAATAATATTTTTTTTTAAATTCTGCATATTATTTATATATATAAATAATTTAATTAAATTATTTTACTACTTAAAAATATATTTTGTATTTTATATAATGTCTATTCTTAGTAATCAAGAAAAACTTGATTTATCAAATATGATAAAAGCTAATAATACTGAAGATTTAACTCAACAAATTCGCAAGACTAAACAAAGTCAACTGATTAGAGATGATATAAAACAATTAATTTTTTTGAAAGATAAATATAAAAGACTTTCTAAATCTAATCCTAAAGAATTTGATTCTATATGTACTAATCAATGTAAATTTTTATTTAATAATTATACTGATATTTTTAATAAAATAAAATTAGATACTTTAAATTTAACTATTATGGATTCTTTCTTAAATATTTTAAAAAGAATAGAAGATGGAGAATTGGATCAACACGAAGGTTCTTATTTAGTTGGTAAATATTTGAAAGAATTATATATTGATAGTGCTATGAGAAATGAAGAACGAATTAAAAAAAATGAATCTAAAAAAAAAGTACAAAAAAAACCCTTAAATGTCGAAAAAAATATTACATATAAAGATTATAAAAAATTACAACCCTAAATTATTAACTTAAATTATACATTTTATCATTTGTAATTGTCCAAGTAGTAATTAATGTACTATATCGATATTTATCAATTAATTCTTTCTCTCTAGTATTTATTTTAACTTCTAAATTATTAAATATTAAATTTAACAAATCTAATAAATTACATAACATATAGATTATAACTTAATATATTTTAAATATATTTAAAATATATTTAAAAAAACATAACATATTAATATATTTATTAATATGTTGTTTAAATTTTTCTTATTTAATATTTTATGTGCAGATGCTTTTTTTAATCCTACCATAAAATTATCTTCAGGTAAAACTGCTACTGTTTATGGTAATGGACCACCTGTTTTATTTTCAACTGGTTTATATGGTACTATCCCCCCATTTTTATATAGTAATATTATTAATAAATTAAAAAAAAAATTAACTATTATTACCATCAATAGTTTACAACCTTTAACTCCACATGATGTTATAGATTTGACTGAAACCATTAATGTCGATTCTGTTAGTTTTTTATCACATTCATCTTTTAATCCTAAAATATTAGAATTAGATAAAATTAATAATGCAGTTCTAGTTGATCCTATTGTTGTTCCCGGTCTAAATTTTACTAGTTTTTTCAATAAATTTGGTTTAAATTATTTTAATAATTATAATAATATTAATATCGAATATCCTATAATTATTATTAAATCTGAAAAATTATATAAATCTAAACTTGATTTACCATCTTGGCAAGAATTAAATGTTAATGGCGATTTAGAAAATATTATATATGATGATGTTGGACATCCTGATATACTTGACGATAATTGGGCTGAATTTGCTAAAAACACTAACTTCTGGGGTACTGCAACTGGAAAAACTATGAAATTTAAAGAATGGAAATATAATAACCAAAATACTTTACCTAAAATACGAGAAAAATACAGGCAATTTGTTACTGAATCACTTATTAATCTTATTAATAAATATCCCGAAATGAAAAATATAGATAATAAACTTAATATTAATGAGTTACCCATAAATTAAAACATCTAAATAAATTTAAAAAACTCCTTTTTTTATTAGCACTTTCTAATGATAATTCTATTACTAATAATTCACTGTTTATATATGCTTCGTTCATTATTTCCATTGAATTTTTTATATTTACACATGGCAATCCATTTAAATATAAAATTCTGTCATTCACTTTTAACATATTATGTAATAAATTATATTCATTTAAATCTTCTACTATAATACCTATTTCTTTATCATTTTTTTCTTTTCTTACTAGTATTTCTGGCTCTAAATTTACACTTAAATCTACTATTAATTTTCTCGTTTTTTCTTTATTTATTATATTTATATCTTTAGGATTATTTATCATATCAAATTTTTTATCTAAAATAATTTTGTACATTCTTTGTTTACATAAAGGACAATGTATACCTCCATTTTTACACCATTTCATTAAGCAATTATAACAAAAACGATGATTACAAGTTGAATGACAACTATTTGAAATTATATGAAAACATATTGGACATTCCATTATATATTATTATTTCTTATTATTTCATATTTTTTTATTATATTATTATATAAATGGTAAAAAAAACTATAAAGAAAAATATGAAATTAAAACATAAAAAACGATTATCAAAAAAATATGTTAAATTTAACTATAAAAAAACTATATCTAAGAAATATAATAAAAAAAACAAAACTAATAAAAGAACTAGGAAAAATAGAAATTTGAATGGTGGTGAAAATCAATCCATTTTATCTCGTATGCAAGATTTAAAGGAAAAAGCTATGAACACCGATGTTACTTTTGAAGGATTATTAGAAAATATTAAAAATAGTACATTAAGTTTAATAAATAAAACGAAAACTGAAACGCTCACTACCTAGTTAAAAATATAAATTAACTAAAAAAATAGTTAAATATTTTTTCACATAAATAACAATTAAATCTATAACAATTATTATTTAACTTTAATAATTCTATTTCTAATTTTTTTTTATTATCATAATGATAATAAATTAATTCTCTTATTCTATCACCATTTATACATGGTATACCATTTATATATAATATAATATCATTTATTTTAAAATATTTGTCAGCAAAGTTATTTTTATCAATAGAAACTATTTTTAATCCAATTTTTTTATTATTAATATATTGTATATTTTCATCATTATTTTTTAATTCTTTAACAGATATATCAAATATTTTCATATTAAATATTTCTTCAATATTAAAATCTATAGTTATTTTTTTTGTTTTAAAAATATTATTTTTCAAATCAAAATTATTATCTAATTTGATTTGAAATAATCTTTGTTTACACATAGGACAATCATTTCCACCATTTAAACACCACAATATTAAACAATCATAACAAAAATGATGATTACAATTTGTATTACAATTATTTATAATTTTATTTAAACATATAGAACATTCATCTTCCATTATATATAACAAAATAATTAATCATTTTGTATATAATCTAAATTTTCTTTCAAATAAGTTTCATTACATATTTTCTTTACTATTTTATCATCTATACCATCTATTGGTTTACCTAATTTTGACATTGCTTTTGCATAAAACATTTGTTTATCGTCATTTTCCATAAAGTCTGGATTCTCTTTTGTCCAATTTGTTAATGCAGTGTAATTTTTATTTGAAGTTTTCTTTATTACATTTTTTATTTTCTCTTTTGATTTATCTTTTTCCCATGTATCATTATCTTTTATATATATTGTTTCACGTTTTATATCAGTACAATGTACTGGTCGTTCATATAAACTTAATTTATTCATATTTTCCATTATTACTTGACTTAATCCTTTTTCTAATCCATTTGTTTTTGTAAAATCTAATTGTTCTAATGATACTTGTATTGACTTTATAAAATCACTCATATTTATTGCATCTTTACATTTTTCATTTAAAAATACATTAATACTAAATCTCTGATTATTATTTATTGTGTTGTTATTTGTTGTTGAATTATTATTTCCTATTTTTGGTATTATTTCTGTCATTTGTTTACTTTGTTCCATTATCGTTTTTTGTTGTTCTACCATCGATTTTTGTTGTTCTACCATCGATTTTTGTTGTTCTACCATCATATTACGTAGTTCTTTATTTTCATTAACAACAGTCAAAAACATATCTTT
>MDSW01184520.1_pt1 | contig 26537 bp, 25 predicted proteins | sample 811171 | NCBI WGS metagenome assembly MDSW01 (sample SAMN05326641, study PRJNA326480) | marine metagenome | isolation source: seawater | place: Atlantic Ocean: North West | collected 2012 | reverse complement strand
TTGGAGGCCACGCCCAGAATCGAACTGGGATAAAAGGATTTGCAATCCTCTGCGTAACCATTCCGCCACGTGGCCAATAAGGCTTCTTTTAAATCATTTAATAGCTTCAATAAAGCAAAATCTAAGTCTTTTAGGATTTTGTTCATTTGATATAAACTATATAAATCATAAAAATGGAATTTAAAAAATATAATCATAAAGAGGAAGAAAAAAGAGTCTCTGATTTTTGGATAAATAAAGGTTTGTTTAAACCGCAAAAAACCAAACTAAAAAAAAGTTTTTCAATTGTTATTCCCCCACCTAATATCACAGGTCGACTCCATATGGGTCACGCTTTAAACAATAGTCTCCAAGATGTTTTAGTGAGATTTTATAGAATGAAAGGATTTGAAACATTATGGCAACCAGGCACTGATCATGCTGGCATAGCCACACAAGCAGTTGTAGAAAAAAATCTTGAAAATGAAGATATTAAAAAAAATGACTTAGGAAGAGAAAAATTTATTGAAAAAGTTTGGAAGTGGAAAGAAGAATCTGGTGGAATAATCTTAGATCAATTAAAAAAACTTGGATGCTCTTGTGATTGGTCTAGAACTAGATTTACTATGGATAAAGATTTATCTAGAGCTGTTATAAGGGTATTTGTTAATCTTTATCATAATAAATTAATATACAAAGATAAAAAACTTGTAAATTGGGATACTCATCTCCAAACTGCAATTTCAGATTTAGAGGTAATTCAAAAAGACGTTCAATCAAAATTATATTACATCGATTATCATTTAGAAAATTCTGAGAAAAAAATCACTATAGCGACTACTAGACCTGAGACAATGATGGGAGACACCGCTGTTGCAGTTAACCCTAATGATAAAAGATACACAAGTTTAGTTGGAAAAAAAGTTATCATTCCAATAATAAATAGAAAAATTCAAATAATTGCAGATAATTATGCAGACCCTGACCAAGCGTCTGGTGCGGTTAAAATTACACCAGCTCATGATTTTAACGATTATGAGGTTGGTAAAAGAAATAAATTAAAGATTATTAATATTTTTGAAAAAAATGGAAAAATAAATAATAATGGAATGCATGAGTTTGTAGGTTTAGATAGATTTGAGGCAAGGGAAATTTTAGTAAAAAAACTTAAAGAAAGCGGTAATCTTGTAAAAATTGAAAACATTAAAAACAAAGTTCCTTACGGAGATAGATCAAACTCTATAATCGAACCACTTTTAACTGAGCAGTGGTTTGTGAATGCAAAAAAATTATCAAAAAAACCAATTAAAATAGTTAACGAGGGTAAGACTTCCTTTTTTCCTAACAACTGGACTAAAACTTTTTATCTCTGGATGAAAAATATTGAGCCGTGGTGTATATCAAGACAAATTTGGTGGGGTCATAGAATTCCTGCTTGGTATGATGAAGATAATAATATTTTTGTAGCTGAAAGTGAAAAAGAAGCAATTTCTCTAGCAAAGAAAAAAAATAAAAGTAAAAAATTTAATTTAAAACAGGAAACAGATGTTCTTGATACATGGTTTTCGTCAGCCTTATGGCCTTTCGCGACTTTAGGATGGCCGAATAAAACAAAAGAATTTTCAAAATTTTATCCAACATCAGTACTCGTTACTGGTTTCGATATTATTTTTTTCTGGGTAGCAAGAATGCTTATGATGGGAAATTATTTTAATAATCATACTCCATTTCGTAAAGTTTATGTTCATGCACTTGTAAGAGATGAAAAGGGACAAAAAATGTCTAAGTCAAAAGGAAATGTGATAGATCCGTTAGAACTTATTAATGAGTTTGGAGCAGACAGTTTAAGATTTACATTAATTTCAATGGCGTCCCCAGGCAGAGATGTAAAATTATCCAAAGACAGAGTCACAGGAAATAGAAACTTCATTACTAAAATTTGGAGTGCAAATAATTTTCTTAAAATTAATAATTGCAAATTAAAAAAAAAGGTAAACCTAAATTCTATTAAACTTCCAATTAATCATTGGATATATAATGAGTTCATAAAAACGCAAAATCTTGTTTCTAAAAAAATTGAGAAATTTAGATTTGATGAGGCAGCTAAAAATGTTTATCAGTTCGTTTGGCATTCATACTGTGATTGGTACTTAGAATTTTTAAAACCTGTGTTAAATTCAAATAATAAAGCCAATATTGACGAGGCTAGAAATTTTTCTAGTTTTATGATGGCTAATATACTCAAAATTCTTCATCCTTTCATACCATTCTTTACAGAGTCAGTTTGGTCAACTAATAAATACAAATCAATATTTAAAAAAGACTTGATTTCCTCTGATTGGCCAAATTATAAACTAGTGAAAAAATTTAATATCAATCAAAACAATATTAATAATATTATTGAATTAATTTCTAATATTAGATCTACAAAAGCTGAGTTAAAAATTACTCCAAAACTTTTTTGTGATATATCTTTTTCAGACAAGTCTAGTAAGCTAAAAAAATTGGTTAAAAGCAATATGAATTTAGTAAAACAAGTTGGTAGAATAAGTGATATTTTAGAAAATAAAAATATTGATAAAAACAACATTGATATTCTTGTGTTAAAAGAAAAACTTACTCTTAAATTTAATGAAAATATTGATTTATCATCTCAAAAAACAAGAATACTCAAAAAAATTGAAACAATTAACAATCAAATTTCTAATCTTAATATTAAGCTTAAAAATAAAGCCTATATAAAGAATGCCCCTAAAGAAATTGTTCAAAATGATAAAAAAATAGTTAAAGAATTAACTGTTGAAGATGAAAAATTAAGAAGTATTGTATCTAGTATTAATTAAAATGAATAAAATAAATAAAAATAAATTACCTAGTCGTCACACGTCCTTAGGCCCCGACAGAGCTCCGCACCGATCTTTTTATTACGCGATGGGGGAAACTGAGGAAGATGTAGCTAAACCTTTCGTAGGTGTTGTCTCTACTTGGAATGAAGCGGCGCCATGTAACACTGCTTTAATGAGACAGGCCCAGTCAGTTAAAAAAGGGGTAAAAGAATCAGGCGGGACACCAAGAGAATTCTGCACAATTACAGTCACTGATGGAATAGCTATGGGTCACGAAGGAATGAAATCATCTTTAATTTCAAGAGAGGTAATAGCTGATTCAGCCGAATTGACTGTTAGAGGTCATTGTTATGATGCTTTAGTTGGAATTGCAGGATGTGACAAATCTCTTCCAGGCCTAATGATGTCAATGTTAAGATTAAATGTTCCCAGTGTTTTTATATATGGAGGATCAATATTACCCGGTAAATACAAAGGTAAAGATGTGACTGTTGTAGATGTATTTGAAGCTGTAGGAAAACACTCATCTGGAAAAATGTCACTTGATGAGCTGAGAGAATTGGAACTAGTTGCATGTCCGAGCGCTGGAGCATGTGGAGGTCAATTTACAGCTAATACAATGGCGTGTGTTTCTGAAGCTATTGGATTAGCATTACCATACTCTGCTGGAACACCAGCTCCTTACGAGGAAAGAGACAAGTATGCTTTTGCTAGTGGGCAAACAGTAATGAATTTATTGGAAAAAAAAATAAAGCCAAGGGATATCGTTACAAAAAAATCTTTAGAAAACGCAGCAACAATAGTAGCAGCCACTGGAGGCTCTACTAATGCTGCGCTGCATCTTCCTGCATTGGCAAATGAAATTGGTGTAAAGTTTGACTTAATGGATGTAGCAAAAATATTTAAGAAAACTCCTTATCTTGCTGATCTAAAACCAGGTGGAAAATATGTTGCCAAAGATATGTGGGAAGCAGGAGGAGTCCCAATGCTATTAAAAACTTTGTTTGACGGAGGGTTTATTCATGGTGACTGTTTAACTGTTACAGGTAAAACAATGGAAGTAAATCTAAAAGACATTAAATTTAATTCAAGTCAAAAAGTTTTAAGAGAATATAATAACCCAATTTCACCTGATGGAGGGGTAGTTGGATTAAAAGGTAATTTAGCACCAGATGGCGCAATTGTAAAAATAGCTGGTTTAAAAAAATTACAATTTACTGGAAAAGCAAGATGTTTTGATAATGAGGAAGATGCGATGAAAGCTGTTCAAACCAAAAAATATAAAGATGGAGATGTTATTATAATTAGATATGAAGGTCCAAGAGGAGGACCAGGAATGAGAGAAATGCTATCTACTACCGGTGCTATTTACGGTCAAGGAAAAGGAGAGAAAGTTGCTTTGATAACTGATGGTAGATTTTCAGGTGCAACTAGAGGTTTTTGTGTTGGACATGTGGGCCCTGAGGCAGCTTTAGGTGGGCCAATAGCTTTATTAAAAAATGGAGACATAATAGACATAGATGCAAAAAAAGGAACAATCAATGTGAGATTAACAAAATCTCAGCTTACTTCTAGAAAAAAAAAGTGGAAAGCAAAAAAATCAGCGTTTGGTTCAGGAACGCTTTGGAAATATGCTCAAACCGTTGGGCCAGCATACCTAGGAGCCCCAACTCATCCAGGTAAGAAAAAAGAAGTAAAAGAATATTCTAAAATTTAATGAAGATTAGACCAGTTATTTTATGTGGTGGTGCTGGAACAAGGTTATGGCATAATACCAAAAAACACCAAGCTAAACAATTTATAGATTTTGGTGGATGGACTTTACTGGGTAAAACTCTAGAAAGGATAAAAAATCCTTTATATGATGATCCTATTATAAGCACTAACTTAAAATATCTTAAAGAAGTTAAAAAAAATTTAAAAAAATATAATATTTTTGATTATAAAATAGTATTGGAACCTGCAAAAAAAAATACTGGACCAGCTATTCTTTCTTCTGCGCTTATAGATGAAATTCCGTACAAACAACCTATAATTTTTTTATCTGCAGACCATTTGATTGAAAAAATAAATAAATTTAATGATGAAATCAAAAAAAATATTAAATTTTTAACTAGCAATAACATTTTCGTTTTTGGAATAAAACCAAGTACACCATCAAGTCTATTTGGATATTTTGTAACTAAAAAAAGCAACAATCAAAATAGAGTTATCAAGTTCATAGAAAAACCTAATACAACTAAAGCTAAATTTATAATCAATAGAGGAGGGTATTGGAATTCTGGAATGTTTTTTGCAAGAAAAGACTCAATAATAAATAACTTTAAAAAATATCAAAAAAAAATGTTCAAGTATTCTTTATTAGCAGTATCTAGAAGTAAATATAAAAATAAAATATATAAATTAAAAAAAAGTATGTTTATTAAAAACCCATCTAAATCTTTTGATTATGCAATATTAGAAAAAACAAATGACATTAATGCTATTAAGCTTGATATGCCGTGGTCGGATTTAGGTAGTTGGAAAGAAATTCTTTTAATGTTTAATAAAAATAAAATGAAATATTTCAAGAAAAAAAATATCTTTTATCGACCTTGGGGTCATTATATAAATCTTTACTCAGGTAAAAATTTTCTTATTAAGGAGCTTTATGTTAAACCTAATGGTATATTAAGTTTGCAAAAACATTTTCACAGATCAGAACATTGGGTAATAATTAAGGGTATACCGAAAATTACTTTAAATAAAAAATTATTTTTCAAAAAACCTTATGAAACAATTTTTATTCCTAAAGGAGCAATACATAGAATTCAAAATTTAAATAAAAAACCCGTTAAAATTATGGAGGCACAATTGGGCAACATTCTAAAAGAAACAGATATTGTTCGTCTAGAAGATGCTTATGGACGAATTAATTAATTATTAATTCGATTGGTGTATGATCAGAAGGTTTTATTTTTGATCTTGGTTTTTTATTTATATTTATTGAGGATATATTTTCAATTAAATTAGTGGATAAAAGAAAATGATCAATTCTCATCCCATAATTTTTTTGCCAAGAGCCCGCAAAGTAATCCCAAAAAGTATATTCTTGTTTATTTTTATTCTTAAGACGATACACATCTGAAAAACCTAAATTTAATAACTCACGGAATTTTTTTCTAATTTCTAGCTTGCCAAGTGCATCATTTTCATATCTTTTAAAATCATAAACATCCATCTCCTCAGGTATTATATTAAAATCACCCGCAATTATTAAATTTGAATTTTTTGAAATTTCTTTTTTAATATTTGCAATGAATTTTTTTAGCCATTTTTTTTTATAATCATACTTATCAGTATCTATTGGATTTCCATTTGGCACATAAATATTAATTAATTTAATTTTTTTTTTTTTTAACTCAATATCACCAGTTATAATTCTTGATTGATTTAAGTCATCCTTAAAAAAATTTGTATTAATATTTTTTACTTTTTTTTTGGAAATTATCGCAACACCATTATAACTTTTTTGACCAAATACATGGGAGTCATAACCAATTTGATTAAATTCATTATAAGGAAAATTTTCATTTTGAGTTTTAATTTCTTGAACAAGTAAGATGTCAGGACTATCTTGTTTTATATATTCTAAAATGTTGCTTACTCTCGCTCTAACCGAATTTACGTTCCATGATATTATTTTCATTAAACAGAGAATGATAACCCGCAACCACAAGAAGCCGAAGCTTTTGGATTATTAATTACAAATGATTCGCCAATCATCTCAACTTTAAAATCTACCGTGGAGCCATTTATTATTTCTAAAGATTTTTTGTCAATAATAGTTTTTTCAAACAAAATATCGTCCTTGTTATTTTTATTATCGAAGCTAAAATTATATTTAAAACCAGAGCATCCACCACCTGTTACTGATATACGAAAGAATTTATTTGAATTATTTTTGCTAATCAATTTTTCTATTTGTTTTTTAGCCTTCTTAGTAAATATAATTTTTTTTGACATAATAATGTAGTATATATTTTATATTATATTTATGCAAAGCAATACGTTCTCCAAATTGTCATCCTCTGTAAATTCTAAAGGAAGATTCCACCATGAAAAAAAAAGTCAATTAAGATCACCTTATCAAAGAGACAGAGATAGAATAGTGCACTCAACCGCTTTTAGAAGGTTAAAACACAAAACCCAAGTTTTTGTTAATACCACCGACGACCATTATAGAACAAGGATCACACACTCATTTGAAGTTTCTCAAATAGCAAGAACACTAGCAAAATATTTTAAGTTAAACGAAGATTTATCTGAAACTTTAAGTTTAGCACATGATCTAGGGCACACACCCTTCGGTCACGCAGGAGAAGATGCTTTAAATGAATGTATGAAGAACAGTGGAGGGTTTGATCATAATATACAAACTCTTAGAATTGTAACATTATTAGAAAATAAGTATTATGATTTTAAAGGTTTAAATTTATCTATAGAAACTTTAGATGGTTTAATCAAACACAATGGCCCAGTTTATAACGAAAGTAAGATAAACAATATTTTAGGTAAAAATTTTTTTAAGAAAAAGATAAATTATAAAAGAAGTCCTTCCTTAGAGGCGCAAATATCATCAATTGCTGATGACGTTGCTTATAATAGTCATGACTTAGAAGATGGTTTAAAGGCTGGATTATTTAAATTAAAAGACCTTAATCACATACCAGTATTAAATGGAATTATAAAAAAACATATGAAAAAAAGGAAAAATCACTCTTTAGACTTGGCCATAAGGCAAATTATAAGAGATATAATCAATGAAATGGTTTTAGATATAATAAATAATACAAAAAAAAATATTAAAAAAAATAAGATTTACAATATAGGTGATGTTTATAAATCACAATATCCTTTAGTCTCTTTTTCAACTAAAATGAAGTTATTCGATGAAAGTATTAAAAGATTTTTAAAAAAAAACATGTATTTTAATAATAGTGTATTAAAAAAAACAAATTTTGGAAAAAAAGTTGTTAAAAAACTATTTTATATTATGACAAAAAATCCAAAAAAATATATTAAATTGTATCATTTAAATAAAAGACATTTAGATAGATCTATATGCGATTTTATTGCCGGTATGACAGATAGATATGCAATAAATTTATATAATAAAATAAAATGAATATTTTTGAAATTTATTTAATTGAAATATCCTCAATAATAAAAAAGAATAAAAAAAAATTAAATCTTAAATCATTAAACAATTTTAAGGGTATGACGGTTGAAAATCCCCCTCCCAATTTTGATTGCGATTTATCTACAAATGTAAGTTTAATTTTAGCAAAATTAAACAAATTAAACCCTAAACAGTTATCTGAAAATATTAAATATTTATTATTAAAAAATATAAAAGATTTTGAAGATGTAAATTCAGAGGGCCCTGGTTTTATTAATATAAGATTAACTAACAAAGCTATTTATTCAATTATTAATAATATTATAAGAAAAAAAGACACTTATGGATCTCAAAAAAATAAAAATTCTTATAATATAGAATTTGTATCAGCTAATCCGACCGGACCAATGCATATCGGTCACTGTAGGGGAGCTATATTTGGTGATGTTTTGTCTAATTTATTAAAATTTAACGGTAATAAAGTTACTAAAGAATACTATATTAATGATTACGGCAGTCAAATTAAGAACTTTGTTAAATCTGTTTTTTTGAGAATAAGAGAAATAAAATATCAAGAAAAATTTATAGATCAAAAAGATCTTTATCCAGGTGAATATATTAAAGATATAGCTAAAGAAATATTGATTAAAAATAAATCAAGTTTTAATAGTTTTGAAAATAATTATAATTTTCTAGAAAAGATGTCTTTAAAGTACTCGATGGCAAGTATAAAAAAAGATTTAGAAAAATTAGGCATTAAGCATGATATTTTCATTTCAGAGAAATCAATAGTAAAGGCTAACACAGTAACAAAAGCAATTAATCAATTAAAAAAAACAAATCACGTTGAAGATGGTTACCTAGATCCTCCTAAAGGAGAGGAAATCAAAAATTGGAAAAAAACAAAAAGATTAATTTTTAAATCTACTTTATATGGAGACGATACAAATAGAGCTCTTCAAAAGAATGATGGGTCTTGGACCTATTTCGCAAATGACGTAGCTTATCATTACAATAAAGTTTCTAGAAAATATGATAAACTTATAAATATATTAGGAGCTGATCACACCGGCTATATAAAAAGGATAAGAGGCGCAGTTGAGGCCTTATCAAAAAATAAAATCAATTTAGATTGTAAAGTTTGTCAATTAGTTAAATTATTTAAAAAAGGAGTTCCTTATAAAATGTCAAAAAGAGCAGGTGAATTTATAACAGTGAGTGATTTGCTTAAAGAAGTAAATAAAGATGTAATTAGATTCATGATGCTAAATAGAAGCAACGATGTAGAGATAGATTTTGATTTTGATAAGGTTTTAGAAAAAAGTAAAGAAAATCCGGTATTCTACGTCCAGTATTGTTATGCAAGAATACATTCAATTGTTCGTTTATCCAAACAAGACATTAATAGTAAGAAAATAATTAAAGGAAATAAAAATGAAATTAATAAATTTGAAAGAGAAATAATTAGAAAAATATTTGAATGGCCTAAGATAGTAAAACTATCATCAGATAAATATGAGCCGCATCGTATACCATTTTACCTCTATGAACTTTCAACATTATTTCATTCTTATTGGAGCAAAGGCAATGAAAATGAGGAATACAAATTTATCAAGAATAATGACATTAAAAATGAGAATATTTTAGCAATTATTACTTTAATAAATATTGTTTTAAAAAACGGAATGAAAATACTTAATGTTTCTCTACCTGAAAAAATGTGATGTTTCAAAAAATTTTTAAATCCTCAATTTTTATAATATCTATTTTATTTTTTTTATTTGTATTTAAGATTTATTTTTCAGATAAAAATCTCTTATTAATTGAAAAAAATAGAAAAAACTCAGAAATTGACAACTTGATATATATAGAAAATATACCAGTTCTCAAGAATGATACAAACAATGTAATATCCTTTAACTCTGGCTACGAAGAAACTGGAAAAAATACTTTTAAAAGAAATTTTTGGGAATTATTTAAATAATATATGCGAAGAAAAGCTATAATTATAAGTATTTCAGGAATAAAGCTTAACAATAAAGAAAAAAAATTATTTATAAAACACAAACCATGGGGCGTCATATTGTTTAGGCGGAATATAAAAAGTTATGATCAATTAAAAAATTTAATTCAAAGTATTAAAAAAATAACTGGGGACAGAAAATATCCCATAATGATTGATGAAGAAGGTGGCACAGTAACAAGACTAGAAAAAATATTTGAAAACTCAATAATGTCGCAAAGATTATTTGGTAAATTATATGAAAAAAACAAAAGAGTAGGTATAAATATTTATAAATATTATAATGATCAAATATGTTTAATTTTAAAAGATCTAGGAATAAATATAAATACAGTTCCGATATTAGATAAGCTTTATAAAAATACTCATATGTTTTTACGTGAGAGAATTTATTCTGACAACATCAAAACTATTAAAAGTCTCTCAAATATTTGCATTAAATCTTATAAAAAAAATAAAATTTTAACTGTAATTAAACACATTCCAGGTCATGGGCTGGCAAAAAAAGACTCGCATAAATCTCTTCCAATTATTAATAAAACAACCAGTTTTTTGATGAAAAATGATTTTAAATGTTTTAAAAATACAAAATCTTATTTAGCTATGACCGCACATATTTTATTAAAAAAAATTGATGAAAATTATTGTGTGACACACTCACAAAAAATTATAAAAAATTTTATTAGAAAAAAAATTGGATTTAAAGGCATTCTGATTTCTGACGATATAGGAATGTTAGCATTAAAATATGGAATAGTCGAAAATGCTCTTAAAGCACTTAGCGCTGGTTGTAATTTAATTTTATATTGCAAAGGAAATTACAAACAGTCATTAGTTTTACTTAATAAACTGCCATTTATTGATAAGTTTACTCAAAAAAAAACATCGGAAATTTATAAATTTTTAAGTTAATATTTGATATGGAATCAATTAAAGAAAATACTTTTTCTATTAATATACCAAATTATACAGGACCTTTAGAAGTACTGCTCGATTTAGCTAAATCTCAAAAAGTTGACCTCAATGAAATTTCAATAACAAAACTTGCAGATCAATTTTTAGAATACGTTAAGAATAATGAAAATTTAAATTTAGAAACTGCTTCTGAATTTTTACTTATGGCAACTTGGCTTACTTATCTGAAATCAAAATTATTATTACCAGAGGACGAAAATGACGATTTTAAAGCACTTGAAGTAGCTGAAAAATTGAAGCTACAACTAAAGAAATTAGAACTTATAAGACTTCTATCGGATCAGTTATTAAAAAAAAAAAGATTAGGAAGAGACATTTTTATGCGTGGGATGAAAGGAGGGATTAAGTCAATTTATACACCAATTTATGATATATCTCTTTACGAACTATTAAAAACATATGCGTATATAAATATGCAAAAATCTTTTCAAAGAGTTAATATTCCAAAATTACCAGTTTTGACAACAGAACAAGGTATCCTGAATATTAAAAAAAAAATTGGTGAACTAAATGATTGGACTGACATTAAAGAATTAATTCCTGATAATTTAAAAACTAATCTCAATAAAAAAAAAACTGGTCTATCTGGAATATTTGCGGCGAGTTTAGAATTAACCAAAGAAGGTCTTATTAAAATTTTTCAAGAAAAAATTTTCGATAAAATTATGATAAAAAAAAAAAATGAATAAAAAGAAAAATAATATTATAAAATTTCCAGACAAGCTTTCAAAAAATGAAAGAAAAGTTGAAGCAATATTATTTGCTGCGTCTGAACCTCTTGATTTAGAAACAATAGAAAAAAGATTACAGTCTAATAGTGATGTTAAGAAAATATTAGAAAAAATTCAAAATGATTATAAGAATAGAGGAATCAATTTAATATGCGCTCGAAATAAATGGTCTTTTAGAACCTCTTCTGATCTCTCTAACACTATGGCTTTACAAAAATCTACACACAAGAAACTATCTAAAGCTACAGTAGAAACTTTAGCTATAATTGTTTATCATCAACCTGTCACAAGGTCTGAGATAGAACAAATTCGAGGGGTTGCTTTAGGGTCTAATACTACTGATGTTTTAATGGAACTTGACTGGATAAGACCCGCAGGAAGAAAGAACGTTCCAGGTAAACCGATACAATACATAACAACAGAAAATTTTTTGAGTCATTTCAATATCCAAAAATTATCAGATTTACCATCAATAGAGGAACTAGGTTCTGCAGGCTTAATAGATACTTCTTCCATAAATTCATCAATTTTTGGAACAAGTAAGTTTTTTAAAGAACACACCTCTAATAAAGACGATGATATTTATTCTGATATTGAAAAGGCTATAGACAATAACGATAAAATAACTGAATAAAGTTATTTATTTAAATTTAAATTATGTATATAAATACACTATGAGTATTGGTTTTTGGCAAATAGCTATTGTTGTAGTTTTAGTTGTTTTATTATTCGGTAGGGGCAAAATCTCAGCTTTAATGGGAGACGTAGCTAAAGGGATAAAAAGTTTCAAGAAAGGGATGTCAGATAATCCAGACTCAATTTCCGAAAATCCAGAATCATCGAACAAAGACTCTGAAGATAAAAACAATCCTAATAGCCATTAATTTAAATGCCGCAGATAGGTTGGTTTGAATTACTTTTAATCATAATAATTGCAGTTATTGTAATTGGACCTAAAGATTTCCCAGTAGTTTTAAAAAAGGTAGGTTCGTGGGTAGGAACTATAAAAAGATATTTCTCAGATGTACAAAAAAATGTAAACGAAATTACTAATATCGATGAGGAAAATAAAAAAGAAAAATCAGATGAGCAAAAATGAAGACAAGTCAAAAGCTAGTTTTGTAAGTCATTTGTCTGAATTGAGACAAAGATTATTAAAATCTTTTATATTTTTATTATTTACATTTATTATAAGTTATTTATTTTCGGAGGAAATTTATAAATTTTTAGTAAAACCATACTCTGAGGCTATTCTAGAAAATAATCTAAACAGAAGATTAATTTTCACGGCATTACATGAAGCATTTTTAACTTATTTAAAAGTAGCGTTTTTTACGTCTATATTTTTAACAAGTCCTATTTTTTTGACGCAAATATGGAAATTTGTAGCACCTGGTCTTTACAATAATGAAAAAAAAGCATTATTACCCTATCTCATAGCTACGCCAATACTATTTATTCTTGGAGGTGTATTAGTTTATTACCTAATTATGCCCCTAGCTATTAAATTTTTTTTAGGATTTGAAACTGCGGAAAGTTCAACCTCTATAGCGATTCAATTGGAGGCAAAAGTTAATGAATATTTATCCTTAGTTATGCGTCTTATATTTGCATTTGGTTTAAGTTTTCAACTGCCAGTAGTCTTAAGTTTGTTAGCTCGTGTAGGTGTGGTTGACTCAAAGTTTTTAAAAGAAAGACGAAAATATGTGGTGATAATAATGTTTACAGCTGCAGCAATACTTACACCACCAGATCCTATTACTCAGATTGGTTTAGCATTACCTCTGTTATTATTATATGAATTATCAATCATTACAGTAAAATTTATAGAAAAAAAAACGAATGCATAACTTAAAAGAAATAAGAAAAAATTTAGATTATTATAAGAAAAAGATTAAAGATAGAAATGTAGATGTAGACTTTGAAAATTTACTAAATTTAGACAAAATAAATAGAGATTTAATTTTAAATAAAGAAAAGTTTGAACATGAAAAAAAATTATTGTCCAAAACAAAAGATGAAAAAAATTTTCAAAAATCTAAAAGACTCACAGAAGATATAGCCGATATTGAAATTAAACAAAAAGAATTACAAAAAAAAATTAGGTCAATCATTTCCATAATGCCAAATATTGCAATGGATGATGTTCCTGTAGGAGAAGATGAAAAGTCAAATAAACAAATTAAAAAATTAGGTGAACCGAAAAAATTTGAATTTAAAATTAAATCGCATGTAGAGATTGGTGAAAACCTAAAATATTTAGATTTTGATAGTGCTACAAAAATATCAGGATCAAGATTTGTTGTTCTTAAAGATAAATTTGCTCTACTAGAGAGAGCATTAATTAATTTTATGCTAGATATTCATACAAAAATGTTTAACTACAAAGAAATATCACCTCCAATAATAGTTAATGAAGAAACTATGTTTGGTACTGGACAATTGCCAAAATTTAAAAATGATCAATATGAATTGAGTACTGAAAAAAATGAAGTAAAAAAATATTTAATCCCTACAGCTGAAGTTTCTTTGACAAATTTAGCACGTGACTCAATTATTGACTCAAAAAATTTACCATTAAGATATGTTGCTAGTACTCCTTGTTTTAGGAAAGAAGCGGGAAGTTACGGGAAAGACACTAAAGGCATGATGCGACAGCATCAGTTCTATAAAGTAGAATTAGTTAGTTTAGTTGAACCAAAAGACTCTATTAATGAATTAAAAAGAATGTTATCTTGCGCTGAAGAAATTCTTAAGAAATTAAATTTACCTTATCGAATAATGCTGTTATCAACTGGTGATATGGGGTTTAGCGCTGAAAAGACTTATGATATTGAAGTTTGGATACCATCTGAAAATAAATATAGGGAAATCTCCAGTTGCTCATCTTGTGGCACATTTCAAGCTAGGAGAATGTCAGCTAAATACAAAAAACAAAATAAATCTGAATTTTTGGTAACTCTTAATGGCTCTGGACTAGCAACTGGTAGATTAATGATATCTCTTATAGAAAATTATCAAAATTCAGATGGATCAATCACTATTCCTGAAAATTTGAGAGTATATATGAATAATTTAGAAAAAATTTAAATATAATTTTCTTGTTAAAAAACAACTTTTAATATAATCATTCAAAAATATGAGTTCACAAGGATTTGCACAATTTATACCGTTAATTTTAATATTTGTTATCTTTTATTTTTTTCTGATAAGACCTCAGCAAAAAAGAGTTAAAGATCACAGAGCTATGGTACAAGGTTTAAAAAGAGGTGATGAGGTTATTACATCTGGTGGAATAATTGGTATAGTGGATAAAGTTCATCAAGATGATAAGATTGACGTTATTTTGTGTGATAACGTAAAAGTTCAAATAATAAAATCAACAATTACAAGCTTACTTAAAAAAGAAGAACCAAAAAAATAGTATCGTACGCGTGCTAAATTTTTCAAAAATAAAAACTATTTTAATATACCTTATTTTTTTAGCTGTTTCAGTTTTTGCCTTTTTAAATTTACCAATTAACAATTCACTATTTAATAAAAAAATAAATTTAGGCTTAGATCTACAAGGAGGTTCTTACCTTTTGCTAGAAGTTGATACAGCTCCACTTATAGAGGAAAAATTACAAAGTAAAGTTATACTTATTAAAAAATTTTTAAACAAACAAAAATATAAATATGAAAATTTTAAAGTATTAAAGAATTCAATAAAATTTAGTCTTGACAAAAAAAATATCAAATCTTTTGAAAGTGACTTTATATCTAAAAAAGATAACACTATAAATCCATATATTGATCAATACAGAAGCTTCGAACTTGATTTAAAAACAGTCAATAATGAAATTGAAATCAATTTCTCTAAATATGGCATATTAACTCTTAATAACTCAGCAGTAAAACAGTCTATTGAGATAGTAAGACGAAGAATAGATGATTTGGGCACTAAAGAACCTACAATTATTCAAAGAGGCGAGAAACGGATTGTTGTAGAATTACCAGGGCTAAAAGATCCTTCAAGAATAAAAAATTTATTAGGAAAAACTGCAAATTTGAATTTCAGACTTGTTACTATGAGTGATAATGATTTTGGGTTTGATAATTTGTTATCTGAAACAGGAGAGGAGCTCAAAGTAAGCAAAAAAATAATTTTAAGCGGAGACAATCTTTTAGATGCACAACCACGTGTTGATAATCAAAATAATCAACCTATCGTCTCTTTTACGCTTGATAGATACGGAGCACAGAAGTTCGGAAAAACTACGACTGAAAATGTTGGCAAAAGATTAGCTATAGTTTTAGATAATAAAGTCATTAGTGCTCCAGTAATTCGTGAAGCAATAACTGGCGGTAGTGGAACTATATCAGGTAATTTTTCTTTTCAAGAGGTAACAGATTTAGCCTTACTTTTAAGGTCAGGTGCATTACCAACCCCAATTAATATTGTTGAAGAAAGAACAGTTGGTCCCGATTTAGGAAAAGACTCAATTATCTCGGGCTCAATATCATTAATCGTGGGATTTTTGTTAGTTATTTTTTACATGTTTTATAAATATAAAATTTTTGGACTTATAGCCAACACCTCATTAATTGCTAACCTCTTAATGTTAATTGGAATTTTAACTATTCTAGAAGCAACACTCACTTTGCCCGGTATTGCAGGGATAATTCTTACAGTTGGTATGGCAGTTGATGCCAATGTTTTAATTTTTGAAAGAATAAAAGAGGAATTAAAAACTGAAAAATCAGTAATACATGCTTTTGATATGGGATATTCAAGAGCTAAAATTACAGTAATTGATGCAAATGTTACAACTTTATTAGCAACAATAATTCTTTTTTTCTTTGGATCTGGACCTGTAAAAGGATTTGCCGTTACTTTAGGAATTGGAATTTTGACAACTCTTTTTTCTGCTTATTTTATAGCTCGTCATTTAACTTCATCTTATGTTTTATCTAAAAAAGGGGAGGAGGTTATTTTGTGAAATACAATATAACTTTTAAAAACTATTTTAAAAAATTTGGTATTTTTTCAATTGTAATTTTTTTAACAAGCGTATTATTAATTATTTTTAAAGGTTTAAATTACGGTATTGATTTTAAAGGTGGAACTTTGATTGAAGTACAGATTAATAATAATAATGTTGAAGTTTCAAATTTAAGAAGTGCGTTAAATGAATTGAATTTAGGAGATGTAAATGTAAAAAATTTTGGTAAACAAGGCAATTATTTAATTAAAATTGAAGAAAAAATCGAAAAAAATGAAAATTATATTCAGGAAATAAAAAATTCATTAAATAAAAAAATATCTGAAGAATTAAATTATAGAAGAATAGAAAACGTCGGACCTAAAGTGAGTGCTGAATTATTAAAATCTGGGGTAATTTCCATTTGTTTGGCATTAATGATTATGCTTTTTTATATATGGGTACGTTTTGAGTGGCAATTTAGTTTAGGATCAATAATAGCCTTATTTCATGACGTTATTATTACTTTAGGATTATTTTCATTGCTTTCAATTGAAATTAATCTTTCTATAGTTGCTGCTGTCTTAACTATTGTCGGATACTCGATGAATGATACGGTAGTAATCTATGATAGAATTAGAGAAAATTTGTCTAAATTTAATAAATTAGAAATCAATGATATTTCAAACTTATCGATTAATGAAACACTTTCTCGCACACTCATAACTTCAGTTACTACTTTATTGGCTTTATTTTCAATATTTATTTTAGGTGGAGAAATTTTAAAAGGTTTTTCTTTTGCTATGATACTAGGTGTTATAATAGGAACTTATTCCTCTATTTTTGTTGCTTCTCCAGTTTTAAAACTCCTTAATGTCTCTCATAAAACGCTTGAGAAAAAAGACGAAAAAATTTTACCCTAGTAGAGGTTTTGGGCAGCTACCATTGTCAAAAGCATTGGGATAGATAATAAAGTATTTATTCTTGATGTAATCATTGCTTTTCTAGCAGCAATAGGTTTTTCTTCGGAAGAAGCCTCAACTATTCCTAAAGCTTTTTTTTGATTTGGCCAAATTATAAACCAAACATTGTAAGCCATCACAATTCCTAACCACATTCCAATTCCAATTGCTGTATTTTTTCCACCACCACTCCCAATTCCTAATGTCATAGATTGATGTAAATAACCATTTAAATAGGCAACTATTAATCCGGTAATAATAGTTGCAAATGCTGCCCATCTAAACCAAAATAAAACTTTTGGAGCAATCACTTTACTAATTGCCGGTTTTTGGTCATCAGGTATAGACGGCATGCTTGGAATTTGAACAAAGTTAAGATACCACAAAAGTCCAATCCACATTATACCTGCCAAAACGTGGAGGTATCTGAATAACCAACTAAAAAAATATTGATCAAAAGCAAAGCCATCTCCACCAAAATACAGTCCTAAAAATAACAATAAGGCCAGAAATAAAGACAGATGAACTGTTTTTGAGAGTGATTGTAATAAAGAAACCATAGCTTAATATATCATATTCTAAAGATTTATGCAGTCTTTTTCATTTTATTAATATTAAGAATATCTTTTAAAAATTGCCCCGTATAACTCAATTTTTCATTAGACACTTTTTCCGGGGGACCTTCAGCAACTATCTCACCTCCCGATTCACCCCCCTCAGGACCCATATCAATAATGTGATCGGCAGTTTTGATTACGTCGAGGTTATGCTCAATTACAACAACTGTGTTTCCTGTGTTAACAAAAGCCTGTAATATATCTAGTAATTTTTTAATATCATGAGAATGTAAACCAGTAGTTGGTTCATCAAGTATATATAAAGTTCTACCAGTTGACCTTTTAGAGAGTTCTTTCGCTAACTTAATTCGTTGAGCTTCACCCCCAGATAAAGTTGTAGCTTGTTGACCTATTTTCATATATCCGAGACCCACATGCTTTAAAGTTATCAATTTTGACCTAATAGACTGAATATTTTCAAAAAAATCACAGCCTTCTTCAACAGTCATGTTTAAAACATCAGCTATGTTTTTATTTTTAAATCTTATTTCTAATGTTTCTCTATTATATCTTGCACCTTTACAAGTATCACATGGTATAAATACATCAGGTAAAAAATGCATTTCGTAGGTTAATACACCATCACCTTCACATGTTTCGCATCTTCCACCCTTTACATTAAAAGAAAACCTTCCCACCTTATAACCTCTAGCTTTTGACTCAGGCAATCCGGCAAACCAATCTCTTATAGGTCCGAATGCCCCCGTGTACGTAGCAGGATTTGATCTTGGAGTTCTCCCTATTGGAGATTGATCTATATCAATTATTTTATCTATTAGTTCAGTGCCTTTATAATTTTTAAATGATTTGGGAATTTTACGAGATTTATTTTTATTCAAGATAAGATTTAACGCATTATATAAAGTATGAAGAATTAACGTAGACTTACCACTGCCAGATACACCAGTCACACAGGTAAATGTACCTAGTGGGATTTTTAAATTTACATTTTTTAAATTATTTCCAGTTGCTCCAATTATTTCAAGATATCTTCCATTTTTTGCTATTCGCCTGTTCTTTGGCAAGGAAATATGTTTCTTCCCTGATAAGTAATTTCCAGTAATACTTTTTGTATTAGTTATAATATTTTTTATATCACCCTGTGCTATTATTTCACCACCATTTAATCCCGCTTCAGGTCCAATATCAATAATATGGTCAGCATTTTCCATCGTTTCAATATCGTGTTCTACTACAATTACAGTATTACCTAAGTCTCTAAGTTTTTTTAAAGCAGTTATTAATTTCTTATTATCTCTTTGATGGAGCCCGATTGAAGGTTCGTCAAGCACATAGAGAACACCAGTTAACCCAGAACCTATTTGTGAGGCCAACCGAATTCTTTGTGCTTCTCCTCCAGAAAGCGTTCCTGATTCCCTCGATAAAGTTAAATAATTAAGACCCACATTAAGTAAAAAATTTAACCTTTCATTTATCTCTTTTAAAATATGATGAGCAATTTTATTTTGTTTTTCTGTCAAATTTTTTGGCAGTTCATCAAACCATTTCTTTGCCTCTTCTATAGATTTGTGTGTTATTTCACTAATATTTAATGAGTTAATTTTTACACATAAAGCTTCATCTTTAAGCCTCATTCCTTTACATTTTTCACAATTTGACTCTGATTGATATTGTGATATTTCCTCTCTTTTCCAGTCGCTATCTGTTTCTAAATATCTTCTTTCTAAGTTATTTACCACTCCTTCAAAAGTCTTTTTAGTTGTGTAAGTTTCATAACCATCATCATAAGAGAACTTTATTTCATCTTCGTCTGATCCAAAAAGAATAATTTCCTGAATTTTTTTTGATAATTTTTTCCATTTATCAGCTAAAGAAAATTTATAATGTTTGGCCAAAGACCCCAGAGTCTGCGCATAATACAAACTTGTTGATTTAGACCAAGGTGCTATAGCGCCATCTTGTAAAGATTTATTTTCATCAGGAACAACTAATTTAGGATCTACATTTAAATTACTTCCAATACCTTCACATTCTTCACATGCCCCGTAGGGTGAATTAAATGAAAATAATCGTGGTTCAATTTCTTCAATTGTGAAACCACTTTCTGGACATGAAAATTTAGAAGAAAACAGGATAGACTCTATTTTTCTATACTTTTTGGGTAGACTTTCATTTTCATGCTCAACAATTAATAATCCATTGGATAAATTCAATGCAGTTTCAACACTATCTGCTAATCTATTTCCAATAGAAGAATTTAAAACTATTCTATCTACAATAATAGAAATATCGTGTTTTATTTTTTTGTTTAAATTAGGAAATTCATCAATATTATAATACTTTCCATCAACTTTAATTTTTTGGAATCCTCTTTTTTTAAAATTTAAGATTTCCTTTTTATATTCTCCTTTTCTACCCCTTACTATCGGAGACAGTATGTAGATAGTGCTGCTCTTTGGTAAAGTTTTGATTTTATCCACCATTTCACTTACAGATTGAGAAACAATAGGTTTACCAGTAAACGGTGAATATGGAATACCGGCTCTTGCATACAAAACACGCATATAGTCATAAATTTCAGTAACAGTAGCTACTGTTGATCTAGGATTTTTAGATGTATTTTTTTGCTCAATAGAAATTGCGGGACTTAAACCTTCTATTAAATCTACGTTTGGTTTTTTCATTTTATCTAAGAACTGCCTAGCGTAAGCAGATAAACTTTCAACATATCTTCTTTGACCTTCTGCATAAATAGTATCAAAAGCTAAAGAGGATTTTCCAGATCCCGATAAGCCTGTGATTACAATTAATTTATCTTTTGGTATCTCTACAGAAACATTTTTTAGGTTATGTTCTTTGGCGCCTTTTATAACGATTTTTTTAAGCATTTTTGTCAACACGTTTAATTATGAGCTTATAAATCACAAATAAATATGATATAAACTATTATTAATATAATTATAAATCATCAAGTATTCAAAAAATAAATATGTCTGGAAGTCTTAATAAAGTACAATTAATAGGAAGATTGGGGGCAGATCCTGAAATTAAACAGATGGTTAATGGCAAAAACGTCGCAAGGCTAAGTATTGCAACCAGTCAATCATGGAAAGATAAAAATTCAGGCGAAAGAAAAGAAAAAACTGAGTGGCATAGAATTGTAATTTTTAATGAAGGGCTTGTTGGTGTTGTTCAACAATATTTAAAAAAAGGAGCTAATGTTTATATTGAAGGTCAGTTAAGTACAAGAAAATGGAAAGATGAGAGTACTGGCCAAGATAAATATTCAACTGAAATTATTTTACAAGGCTATAATTCAAATTTAACAATGTTAGATGGTAGAAATAAAAGTGATAATTCAAATTTAGTTTCTGAAAATAAAAGTTCTTTACCTGATAAAAATTTAAATCAAGACTCAGCTGATTTAGACGACGAAATTCCATTCTGACACCATGGAAAAATCCAACGTTAAAATAAAAGATTCGTTTAAACCTATATTCGTCAGAAACGAGATGAGTAGCTCATATCTTTCTTATGCTATGAGTGTAATTGTTAGTAGAGCACTGCCAGATGTAAGAGACGGTTTAAAACCTGTTCATAGAAGAATTATATACGCCATGTATAAAGGTGGTTACGACTGGTCAAAAAATTTTAGAAAATCTGCAAGAATAGTTGGTGATGTAATAGGTAAATATCACCCACATGGCGACCAAGCAGTATACGATGCTTTGGTGAGATTAGTTCAAGATTTTTCTATGAGCTTACCATTATTAAATGGTCAAGGAAATTTTGGCTCCATAGATGGTGATCCACCAGCAGCTATGAGGTATACAGAAACCAAACTAGGTAAAATTTCACAATACCTAACTGAAGATTTAGAAAAGAATACTGTCAATTATAGGAACAATTATGATGAAACTGAAAAAGAACCTACAGTTTTACCATCACAATATCCAAACCTTCTTGTAAATGGTGCAGGAGGTATCGCTGTAGGAATGGCTACTAGTATTCCACCACATAATTTAGGAGAAGTAATTGATGCGACTAATGCTCTAATTGATAATAAAAATATAACTATTGCTCAATTAATGAAATTAATACCTGGGCCAGATTTTCCAACAGGAGGATTAATAATTGGCAAAGAATTTATTAAGCAGGGATATAATAAAGGAAGAGGATCTTTTAAAATAAGAGGAGAGATTGAATTTGAAGAAAAAAAGAACGGTAGAGCTATATTAATTATCAAATCAATTCCATATCAAGTAAATAAATCAGTTTTAAATGAAAAAATCGCAATTCTTGCGAGAGATAAAAAGATTGAGGGTATAAGTGATATTAGAGACGAGTCTAATAGAGAAGGCATTAGGATAGTTTTAGAATTAAGGAGAGGGGTTGAACCAGAAACTATTAGACGACAACTATATAAATTAACTAGTATAGAAAGTTCATTTGGATTTAATACTTTAGCATTAGTTAATAACAAGCCAAAATTACTTAATCTTAAAGAATTTATCTCTGAATTCTTGCAATTTAGAGAAGAAACAGTTTTAAAAAGAGTTAAATTTGATTTAAAGAAAGCAGAGGAACGCGCTCACATTTTAATTGGTTTAGCTACAGCAGTGGAAAATATTGACCAAATAATTAGGATCATTAAAAATTCTAAAGATAATCAAGCCGCAAAGAAAAATTTATTGTCTAAAAAATGGAAAATTAAAAAAAGCACTAAATTAATTACATTAATAGAAAAAAAGAAAAATATAACTTCGTATTCTTTATCGGAGAAACAAGTTTCTGCAATCTTGGAATTAAGATTACAAAAACTTACTGCTTTTGGAATAAATGAAATTGAAAATGAAATTAACAGTTTGTCAAAAATTATAATCGAATTAAATAAAATTATTAATTCAAAGAAAGAATTATATAAATTAATTAAGAATGAATTAATCAATATAAAAGATAAATTTTCAGTACCAAGAAGAACTAAGATCATAGATGCAGTTTTAAATTACAACATCGAAGAGACAATTCAGAAAGAATCTGTTGTAATAAATATAACTAATAAAGGATATATTAAGAGAAGCCCTCTTACCTCTTTAAAAGCTCAAAAAAGAGGCGGGACAGGTAAAACTGGAATTACTACAAGAGAAGAGGATTTTGTTGTTCAGATCTTTACAGCAAATACACATACACCTATGTTGTTTTTCTCGACGCAAGGACTAGTTTACAAAATAAAAGCTTATAAAATTCCTGAGGGTACTGCGGCATCTAAAGGAAAATCGATTTTTAATTTACTTCCATTAAAGAATCATCACAATATTAGTTCAATTATGCCGTTACCAGAAGATGAAAATGAATGGAAAAATCTACAAATAATTTTTGTTACCTCAAAAGGAAATATAAGAAAAAATTCATTAGAAGATTTTATTAATATTAATGCTTCTGGAAAAATAGCTATGAAATTATCTAATGACGATAAAATTATAGGTGTAAAAATTTGTAGGGAAGATCAAGATATACTTTTGAGTACAAAATATGGAAAATGTATAAGATTTATGTCAAAAAAATTGAGGTTATTCAAAGGAAGATCTTCAAAGGGAATACGTGGAATGCAATTAGCAGATGGAGATGAGATTATTTCATTATCTATCCTTGAAAATACAAAAATTGACAATAAAACTCTCAAACAAGATATAAAATTAAAAAGAGGTGTTGATAAATTTATATTGTCAGTCTCTGAAAATGGATATGGTAAAAGAAGTTCTTATTTTGACTATAGAGTTACCAATAGAGGTGGGAAAGGTATTATAGGAATAATAAATTCCGAAAGAAATGGGAATATCTCATCAAGTTTAGTTGTAGGTGAAGAGGATGAAATTATCCTATCAACTGATAAAGGAAGCATTATGAGATGTGCGGTAAAAGAGATAAGAATAGCTGGAAGAAATACTCAAGGTGTAAGAATCAAAAAATTAAAAGGTGAGGAAAAAGTTGTTTCTGTAATTAAAATCGATGATAATATACAATAATAATGAGAACTGCTATTTATCCCGGTACCTTTGATCCTATTACTTATGGTCATATAGATGTGATTAAAAAATCCTTAAAGATTTTTGATAAAATTATTATAGCTACAACTGACAACATTCAGAAAAATTATCTTTTTTCAATAGACGAGAGAATTGAACTTATCAAAACATCATTATTTAAAGATTTGAAATTAAATAAAAAAAAAATAGTTGTAATACCATTTGATACTCTAACTATAGACTTATGCAAAAAATATAAATCTAATGTAATTATAAGAGGTCTAAGAGCAGTTTCCGATTTTGAATACGAGTTCCAATTAGCTGGTATGAATAAAAAACTTAATGAAAAAATAGAAACAATATTTTTGATGTCTGATGTAGAAAATCAAATAATTTCCTCAAAATTTGTAAAAGAAATCGCAAAACTAAACGGAAAAATTAGTAAATTTTTAACAAAGTCTACTGTTAAAAAACTAAAAAACAAATTAGAATGAAAAGAATATTTTTAGTTATATTTTTTTTTTTACTTTCTAAAAACTTATATTCGGAGGATAGAATGATAATGGAACTTAAAAATGGAAAAGTTGAAATTGAACTTTACTCAGATATTGCACCTAACCACGTTGAAAGATTCAAAAAATTAGCAAATGATGGTAAATATGATGGAGTTGTTTTCCACAGAGTGATAGATGGCTTTATGGCTCAGTCAGGCGATGTTCAATATGGAAATTCTAAATCAAAAAATTACAACCCTAGACTCGTTGGCACAGGTGGATCAGACTTAGCAAATTTAAAAGCTGAATTTTCAGATGTACCTCATGATAGAGGGGTCCTTTCAGCAGCTAGATCCTCAGACCCTAATAGTGCAAATAGTCAATTCTTTATTTGTTTTCAACCAGCGCCACATTTAGATAGACAATATTCTGTATTTGGAAAAGTTGTTAAAGGTATGGAGTTTATCGATATGATTAAAAAAGGTGATGGACCTAATGGTGCCGTTAAAGATCCAGATATTATAATCAGTTTAAAAGTCAAATAAAATTAAATGTTGAAAGAAAACTTTTCGTTTAAAGTTATTTCAAAATTTAAAAAAACTAGACTTGGAAAAATCAACACTCGCAGAGGAATAATAAATACTCCTGCTTTTATGCCTGTAGGAACTCAGGGAACTGTTAAAGGTATTTTTGTTGATGATTTAAATTTGACGGGCGCTCAAATTATTTTAGGGAATACTTATCACTTAATGCTTCGACCAGGTACAAAAATATTAGATAAATATAAGGGTCTTCATAATTACATGAATTGGAATAAGCCTATTTTAACCGACTCTGGTGGTTTTCAAATAATGTCTTTATCAAAATTAAATAGAATTGATAAAAAAATTGGCGCTATATTTCAATCTCATCTAGATGGTAAAAAAATTATATTAAGTCCTGAAAAAAGTATACAAATTCAAAAATCAATAAATTCTGATATATTAATGGTTTTAGATGAGTGTCCAAAACTTACAAATGACAGAGATATTTTACATAAAGCTATCGATACAACAACAGATTGGGCAAAAAGAAGCAAAATAGAATTTGGAAATAATAAAAAAAAAGCTCTTTTTGGAATTATTCAAGGAGGATTGTATACAGATCTAAGAGTTGAAAGTTTGCAAAAACTTTTAGATATAAATTTTGATGGTTATGCAGTAGGAGGGTTGGCAGTAGGAGAAAAACAAAATGAAATGTTTGAAACTCTTAAAGGCATAACAAGTTTAATGCCAGAAAATAAGCCAAGATATTTAATGGGGGTTGGAACTCCATCTGATATCTTAGGAGCTGTTAAAGAAGGTATAGATATGTTTGACTGTGTTATGCCAACAAGATCCGGTCGAACCGGATTAGCATTTACATGGGAGGGTAAGTTAAATTTAAAAAATTCTAAATATAAAAACGATAAGTCACCATTAGATACAAATTGTAAAATTAAAGATTTAAACATGTACTCAAAAAGTTATTTAAATCATTTAATAAAAACTAATGAATTATTGGCCTCGATGATTATTTCTTTACATAACATCTATTTTTATCAACAATTTATGCGTGAAATAAGAAGTAGTATTAAGAGTCGCACATTCACAAAGTTCTATAATAAATATATCAATTTATTTAATTAATAAATTCATTGAAATTTTTATCAATTATATGTAAAAGAACATCTTCTTGGGCCCTTAGCTCAGTTGGTAGAGCACCTCCCTTTTAAGGAGGGTGTCGATGGTTCGAGTCCATCAGGGCTCACCAAATCAGC
>MDSW01034878.1_pt1 | contig 26540 bp, 29 predicted proteins | sample 811171 | NCBI WGS metagenome assembly MDSW01 (sample SAMN05326641, study PRJNA326480) | marine metagenome | isolation source: seawater | place: Atlantic Ocean: North West | collected 2012 | reverse complement strand
GGCTGTACGAGCGCACGACGCCCGACCCGCGCTGCGCCCGCTTCGACGACGGCAAGATCTGCAGCGAGGCGGCCTTCCGGGCGCGAATCCGATCCCTCCTCGCCGCCGAGACCGCCGCGCGTCGCGCCGCGCCGAGCGTGCGCGTGTACAGCAGCTGCATGCGACGCGCGCTGGAGACGGCCGAGGTCGTGCGCGACGCCGTCGGCGCGTCGGAGCCGGTGCGCATGCTGCCGTACTCGCGCGAGGAGACGAACTATCTTGGCCCCTTCGACGTGCTGAACTCCTGCAACGCATCGACGATGGCGCGCGTCAAGGCCGAGCGCGACTGCCCCAAGCTCGGCGGCGGCGGCGGGTCTGTCGCGAAGCGTCTCGACCCCAAGCTCTGGGAGCGCGCGAAGCGGCGCGCGTGCACGGAGGGGAAGCTGTGTCGGCACTCGGCGCGCAAGATGCAGTGGGCGGTGCGGGACTACAAGAAGATGGGTGGGCGGTACGAAGGCGCGAAGCGCGACGACAACCGGCTCGTTCGCTGGGGAAAGGAGAAGTGGAGGACACGCGACGGCACCCCCTCTCGAGGGAGGACGCGCTACTTGCCCGACGCGGCGTGGGACGAGCTCACGCCCGCCCAGCAGCGACGCGCCGACCGCACGAAGGCGCGCGGCTTTCGCCAGGGCCGCCAGTACGTCGCGAACCCGCCCGCGGCGAAGCGCGCCGCGCGGCGAGCGCGAAGGGGGAAGGGCGAGGCTGCGGTTGCCCGTGTGTAGATTGTGCGTAATACAGGCTTTGGCTTGGAAGAAGACGGACGGCTCCTCTTTTTTTACCGGTTTGGGTAGAGCGGGAAACACAGTGGACACACCCAACATCTGCACGAGTTTGGCGGAGGCCGCGTTACGTGCAGAACATCGGCCCGCCCACTGGTGTCCCTCGCTCTACCCAAACCGACAAAGGAACAGGAGCCGTCGGTGTGATGGCCGGTCTGTTTTTCTAGTTGTTGTTTCCGAGGCGCGCCAACCATGGCTACGCCGGGAAAAAAACGTCGAAACGTCCATCCCCATGCTCAGGAACACCTCGCGTCGGACCGGGCGCGCGCGTTGCAGCCCGACGGTCAGGGGCATTGATAGGGCTTCGTTGCGAGCCTCACTCAAAAGACTCGGCGTCGTCGGCGGCGCCTCAGCCGGCGCCGCCACGGAGCGGCGCCTCCTCGGCGACGGCGCGCCCCCGTCGTCAGGAGGCGCCGGCCTCGAAGAGCGCCGGGAGCGGCGGCGCGCCGCCCTCGTCGGCGCCGCCGCGCAGCGCGCGAGCGCAGCCGAGCAGGCGCGTCGCGTTGGTGTGGTGCTTCATGTGGTACACGTGCTGATTCGCCGCGAGGATGGAGGCGACCGACTGCGACGGGTCCTTCTTGAAGGCGTACTGCCGCGCGTCGGACGCGAGGTGCAGCGCCGCCCACTCGCACAGACCGCCCTTGTAGTCCACGACGACGCGGTCGGGGTGCTTCTCGCGCAGCTCGGCGCAGTACCGCTCCGCCGCGTCGCACGACCACGCCGCGCAGTACACGATGACGACCGGTCGCACCGTGTCGGCGGGCAGGCGCTCGAACGCGGCGCGCGAGAGCGAGGTGCGCATCTTGCCGGAGGCGGGCTGCGTCGCGATGAGGGGCGCGTCGTGGTCCTTGAACGCGCACACGACGGTCGCCGTCCCCTCCGCGAGCATGTCGCGCAGCGTCTGCGGCGCCACGACGCGGTGCGCCTTGCAGGGCGGGGGCGACGGCGCGTCGCCGCCGCGGAGCAGGCGGTTCACGCGTCGGCGGAGCTGCACCTCGCGCACGCCGCGCGCGTGCTCGAGTGCGCGAACGCTTTCGCGAACGTCGGCGTCGCTCATTTCGGTGCTTTTCCTAGGAGACGAAAAAAACTAGCGGCCGGTGTCATCTAGGCTAGTGCCGGAACATCGTGTAGGCGCGCACGCACTGCTCCACCTGCGCGTCGGTGTTGAGCACGCTGGAGCATCCGGCGAAGACGTCGGAGTGCTCCTGCGCGAGCGCGCACGCGCCGACGGTGAGCACGCGCGACTCGCCCTCGCCGTTGTCGCACTCGACGAAGGCGTTGGACGTCGGGTAGTAGGGCATCCCGTAGGTGGTCGACGGGTGGTAGTAGGCCGGCGCGAGGCCGTAGGCCGCGCCGTGGTGCGGCACGACGGGGCACACGGCGAGGCGGTTGTAGCTGTCGAGGCACATCGTGTGGCCCATCGCCTGGCCCGCGGCGGCGGCGGGGTGGTAGTAGTAGCCCAGGGCGCGGTGCAGGTCGCGGCGGGCGCGGCGGCGGCGTCGGTCGCGGCGGCGTTCTGAATGCGGCGGGCTGCGCGCGCGCTTCTCGTCGTCGGACATGTCGGGCGGCCTCGTTTCCTTCGGCAGCGATTTTAATTTTTTTTCGCCACGCGTGAGCCTACTCGTCGGCCGTTCGGCGCCGCTTGCTCGGCGCCGTCGTGGGGCTGCGCGGCGCGGCGAAGCGGTGGACGAGCTCGTCGAGCCCGAGCCCCTCCTCGATCGAGACGAGCGTGGACTCGACGATGTGCCGATGGTTGGGGCGCGTCTTGTCGTCGCGACGGAGCAGCACGTCGAAGAGGCGGCGGCCGTCGGCGAATGGGCGCGGCGCGCACTCGTAGATGCCGCCCTCCTCGAGGGGACGGTGCGCCTCGGCGACCTCGTGCACCTCGATCCCCAGCGCGCCGACGGCCTGGGGCGCGCCGCTGCGGCCGCCCGCCGCCATCCACCACGCGCCCTGGCGCCACTGGAAGTCGAGGGTGTTCTTGAGCGCCTCCTTCCACTTGTAGATCGGCGCCTGCGCCGCCGCCCCCGCGGGCATGACGATGACGCCGTCGCGCGGCGGGCCGGGCTCGGCGTAGGCCTCGGCGATCCGCGCCAGCGGGCGCCACCGCTTCAGCGCCACGCCCTCGCCGAGCGCGTCGACGACGGGCCGCGCCGCCTCCAGCCGGTCCTCGAACGACTTGCCGCGCACGTCGTACCCGCACGCGGCGACGGCGTCGAAGACGACGAGCGCGCCGTCGCCGAGGCGCTCCGCGTCGAGCAGCGTGCCGCAGAAGGCGTCGGCGCCGCGGGGCAGCGCGCCCAGCTCGTCGACCACCCCGTCGCGCAGCGGCAGCTCGCTCCCGCGCATGGCGCGGTTGAAGGCGACCAGGTAGGGTCGGTCCTCCGCCTCGGTCGCGCCCAGCACCAGCGCGACGCGCTCGCCGTCGGTCTTGGGGGCGCAGACGTACTCCGACGGGTCGAGCTGCTCGGCGTCGGCGCGGCGGAGGTTGCGCGGCATGGGCTTGGGCGCCGCGCCCCACAGGGTGGCGGCGAGCTGCCGCGCGTCGGCGACGATCGCCATCTGCGGCGAGGGAAGTGGCCGAAGGCACTCTATCTTCAGCAAAAAAAAGGAAACGAGGAGTGTTCGGATTCACAACTATACGCCCTGCCCGTAAATGCCGCCATCCATATTATAATCCGAATCGTCTACCGGCTGGCTACGCGACGGTGCGGCGGTACGCTGTGTTTGTGGCGGCCGGGGAAGGCCAACGCCGCGGGCAGGACCGGCGGCGGATGGCGCGGCGGGGTTCCCGCCCAGAGCCTCGGGGGCAATGTTTCCGTACGCGTTGCGCACACCGTCAGCCGTACGTCGAAGGAAGCCCTGCGGTTCGGTTCGCAGTTCGGGGTTTCTTGCCTGTTCCTCGAGACTACGTTGCGCGGCCCTTTTGAATTGTCTCGTTTGTTCTTCCAACGCGGCCTGCTGCTGTTGCGCAGTTAGGACAGCTTGATCTCTCAAGCTCTGCATCTTGGTCGTGTCCCTGAGAAGATCCTTCCGGAAAGTGGCCGTCTCGCGCTCGAGCGCTTGCAACTTCTCAAACCGAGATCCGTCAAGCAGATCCTTGTCCTTCTCCAGCGCGCTGAGCCTCTTCGCCATCTCCTTCTTCGACATGACCTCTACCTTCTCGCCCTCCGGCACGACGGACCGATAGGCGCGCTTCGCGCCCTTCATCGGCTTCCAGTTCTCTCCAATCGGAAAGTCGTCGAGCGCACGCGTCACGCAGCTCATTTCCAACCCGTTCGCATCTTTGTAGGGCATCTCCGAGCACTGGTAGACGACGCTCGCGAGCATGAACAACGTGAGGATGTGTAGGCTGAACTGAACAGATTTCAGTACGGTAGAGTTGTACGTGCGGTCGCCGGTTTCGGGGTCCGCTGGGGCGAACCGGGACCAGAGGAACTGCAGACCGTCGCGGAGGGCGCCGTCCTTGCGGTTCGCCTCCGACTCGCCGTACTGGGCTTCGCCGCCAGCGAGCCGATGCACCATGCGAATGATGAGAACGAGGTAGTTTGCGACGGACAAGGCGAGCACGTACGGTGCGAGGAACTTCATGCCCAAGGGTATTTCCTCGTCAGCAGTCTGTATGGTCTCTCCAAACTGATCAGTTGTCGTGAGAGAATAGCCGACGAGTCTGACGATAAGCAATAGGAGAATGGGGATGGCAAATGCGAGGATCCATTTCACCCACCCAATATTCCACCACGGGTCTTCAGTGGTTTCATCGCTCTGCGGTTTGTCGGCGTCAGCGGTGCCGTCGGCGGCTTCACGCTGCTGCGTTTCGTCGTCGTCCGCGTCGCCGTCGGTTGCACCGTCTGCCGGCTGCTGCTGATCCTCGTCCTCGGGGTCGATGGGGGGATCCGTGTCGGAGGCCGACATGTCGTGTGCGTTGAATGACCTGGACTCGATTCGGCGAGAGGGTCTCGTCGTTCTTTCCTTTTGTCAGACAAAAAAATCAGAACGAGTGCGACCAACGGATACGGTGCGGATGAGCTAGCTCGTCGTCGCGGGGGGTGATGCCGACGAATACATTCTTTTCAACCCTTTCATGGCTCCGTCGGGGAATTTGTCGTACGCTCGATGCATGCAGCTCGCTTCCGATTTGGCGCAGCTGCCCACGATGGCGAGGAGAAAGAGAGCGTTGAACAGGTAGAAGATGAGCTGGATCCACCCCACCACGCGCGGATCGTAATCAGTACCCTTCAACCACACCGCAAGACCCTGAAACATATCGCGCGGAAGCTCGTCGTCCGTGTCGCCCTCTCCCCAGCTGGGCGGCACGAAGGGTAAGGTGCGTACGACGAGGACGAGGAGGTTCATTCCCATGATGCCCACAAGTATGTTGGTGTACCATCCGCGAGTGCTCATCGGTGCCGCGTTTGCGGCGGACTTATCCATCTTGACTATGTGCGAGACGGACGACCTAGGTTTTACTTTACCGGCCAGAAAAAAAATCTACGGCGTCCCCATGAACTCGCCCCGCGCGAGCCGGTAGTCGAAGTCGGGCGGCACGGTGTACTGCGGCGGCAGCCGCTCCAGGATGCCCTCGATCGAGCCGTGCTCGCGCAGCAGCGCGAGCGCGCGCTTCTCGCCGACGCCCTTGATCTTGGAGCACAGATCGGAGCCGCACAGGATGCAGAAATCGACCCACTGCGCCATCGTGAGCCCCGAATCCTGCAGGATCGTCGGCAGGTCGTACTCGACCATCGTGGGCTGACCCAGGCGTGTGAGCATCTTGGTCGCGCCGTAGGGCAGCGCGTCGAAGTCCTCGGTGGCGCACGCCCACGCGTCGCCCGCGCGCACCGCCGCCGCGCACGCCTTCTCGCCGTCGCCCCGCGCCTGCCGCACCTCGACGCCGAGCTCGGCGAGCTTGCGCCGCACGGCCGAGTAGTCGGACGACGTCGGCTGCGCCGCCACGCGCCGCTCCGCCTTGCTCAGCTCCGACTCGCACGCCACGATCGCCGCGAGCGGGTCGGGCCCCAGCGTCGAGAGCGCGCGCGTCTGCGTCTGCGTCGCCTGCGCGCGCGCGACGCCCACCGCCTCGACGGCCTTCGCCTTCGCCTCGCGCCGCCGCAGCACCTCCGCCTGCTTCGCGGCGCACGCGCTGCCGTCGAAGACGTAGAGCGGCGTCACCTCGGCGTCGCGCAGCATCTGCACCTGCGCCGCGAAGAGCTCGACGGGCGAGCCGAGGTAGCGGAACTTGTACATGTAGATGCACGCGTCGATGGCCAGGGTGTGGCCGCGGTAGTCGCGGAGCGTCGTCTCGCGCACCGCGCGCGGCGCGAGGGCGCGGATCGCCTTCGAGAGGCCCTTGATGCCCATCGCGCGACCGTCACTCTCGCGCGAGATTCAAACCAAGCACACAAAAAAGCAAAACGAAACCGGGGTCGTTTCCGGTTTTTTTTTCTGCGGTCCAAGGAAAGGACGCGCCGACCTCCATGATGCAGCGACGACTCCACGATCGCAAGCAGGCGATCCGGGACGCCGAGGCGGCGGGCGCGCCGCGCATGCTCACGGAGCGGCGCGCGCTGAACCGCGCGCTGCGCGGCGGGAACGAGATGTGGGCCGTCGACGGCGACAGCTACGCCATCGACATGCTCGACGACGTGCTCTTCGAGACGGAGCGGTACACGTTCTCCTCGTTCGAGCGCGTGGTGCGGCAGGTGGTCGACCGGTGCAACGCGCTGATGCGGGAGGGGCACGAGATTATGGAGGTGGCGATGCAGACGGCGCCCGCGCTATCCCTCCCCGTCCTGCCCAACAGCACGCACAGCGTGATCTACTACCGTCGCGCGCGCCCGACGCCGCGCGGTCGGATCGGCGCCGCGCGCACCACGCTCGAGAACAAAACGCACGAGGAGGGCGCGCGGTGGGTGCAGCGGACGATGCGCGGCATGCCCGGCGCGCGGATGGTGAGCGTGAGCTACGACGGGAGCAGCCCGGAGACGGCGCACGTCACGCTCTTCTACCACGTGGAGGAGTCGTCGGGGTAGTGTGTAGAGGAGGGTCCGTCCGTTCAATTTTTTTCTCGGCCACCAGAAAGCAAGCGCGCGCGCCGTCGATCCGGGGTTCGCGTTCCACACTCTCCCTTTTCCAAAACCATGGTGATCTGCGGCGGACTGTGCATCGGCGCGGCCGTCGTGGCCGCCGGCGGCGCGGGCTACGCCCTAAGCGGCAACAGCGGCTCGGTGGCGACGAACTCCACCGACATTATGCTCGAGGCGATCCAGAAGACGACGAACCAAGTCTCGCAGCAGTGCGTGCAGTCGGCGCAGAACATCGCATATGCCGAGTACGCGCAAGACCCTGCTTGTGCAGAGTTCGGATCCCCCGCAAAAATCGAAGTCACGGCGAGTAACAAGGCGCGCGTGCGGGATATCAAGTGCACCTTCGAGTCGATTTTCGACGCGAAGAATGAGCAGACGATGGCAGCCACGCTCGACCAGGCGGCGAAGTCGGTATCGGAGGGCATCGGCGGCGCCAAGGCGGAGGCGTCGAACATGGCCTCCGTGACGGCGAGGGCGCTCCAGGAGACCAGGAACGAGGTGATGTCGGCGTGCAAGCAGCAGGTGTTGAACGACGCGCGCGCGTCGGCCGTGGGGTGCACTGCCAACGGCGGCGAGGTGTACATCCGGGCGGAGAACGACGCGATTGCAGAAGGCATGGAGTGCGCGCACTCGTCCATTAGCAGCATGGACTCGACGCAGAAGGTCGAGGCGGAGGTGAAGCAGGTCGCGGACGCGTACTCCAAGGGGATGGACCCGGCGATGCTCTTCGTCGCGATCATCCTCGTCCTGCTCTTCGTCGTCTTCAGCTTCGGCAAGATCCTCAACACGGTCACGGAGACGGCGACGCAAACTTTCATGAAGCTCTTTGCGCTGATTGGTCCGATTCTGATCGGTTTGGGAATTTACTACTACTTCGCGTGGAGTAAGGAGGCCGACCCTCAGACCATCAGCTACTCGCGGGGGCTGCGAGGCGACCCGTGCAAGGCCGATGACGAGGAGGTGCAGCAGTTCGCGAGCTACGCCGAGATGCTGAAAGCGTTCGAGGAGAAGACCGAGTTTGTAGCCTTCGACTACATCGCCTACAAGGTGGAGAAGGACGCGAACGGTCACGACATCCCTGTCAAGCTACCCTCTCCGCAGTACATCTTCTACAAATCCGCGTGCAATCGTAAGGATATCGGCCAGGGCGAGCTGCTCGATGATGTGCGCACCATGGAGAAGCCCAAGATCTACGACGATGAGGGCAACCCAAAACGCGACATCGAGGGCACCTGGCCCTCGAAGCACTGGGACGTTGCGGAGGACGGCCGTGCGAACACGAGCGGGTGGCGGGTGGGGCCCGCCCTGAGCGACAAGCACAAGGGATATGTCGGCGCGATGATCGGAGGAGGCCTGCTCGTGATCATCTTCAGCATGATGCAGATGGGAGGAAAGAAATCCACCCCTACCCCCGCCGCGACGGGCTCCGCCGCGCCGCCGGCGATTCCCGCGGTCTAGGCCGGTTCGAGCGGACCGTGCACGACGCGAAAGCCCTGCTCGCGGTAGTAGCGCTCGCGCTTGCGCGCCATGCCGCGGAAGATGTTGGCGGGGTCGACGACGTCCACGATGAGCGGGTGGTGCGTCTTCGCGGCGCACTTGCGCAGGATGCGCCCCACCGCCTGCTCGATGCCGCCCAAGCCCGACTTGGGCGTCGCGAGCACCAGCGCGCTCAGGATGGGCACGTCGAGCCCCTCCTCGCCCATCTTGGTCGTGGCGAGCATAACGCGCTTCGCGAGCGACGTCTCGCGCTCGCGCTTCCCTTTTTTGGTCGTCTCGCCCGCGTACACGCCGCTGAGCTCGGCGCCGAGCCGCGCGTGCAGCGCCTCGAGGTGCGCGCGCCGGTCGGAGAGGACGATGACGTGCCGGCCCTCGTCGACGAGCCGCCGCGCGAGGCTCGCGAGCGCGTCGGTGCGCGCCACATCGTCGACGGTGCGCGTCACCATGCGCGTGTAGTCGGGCTTGCCGTAGCGCTTGAGCTCGGTGGCGGCGCCCCGCTCGTGGGCGAGCACGCGCACCTCCACCTCCTGCGTGACGCGCTTCACCCTGTACACGACCGGCCCGAGCATCCACTCCACCGCGTGCCCCAGTCCGTCGCGGCGCTCGGGGGTCGCCGTGAGCCCCAGCCTCGCGTCCGCCGGGAAGCGGCGCAGGCTCTGCATGAACGTCTTGGCGGCGATGTGGTGACACTCGTCCACCACGACCAGCCCGAAGCGGTCGAAGACCGCGGCGCACTCGGCGTCGTAGCGCCCCGAGACGACCGAGGCGATCATGAAGCACACGATGGGCGGCTCCACCTCCACCTGCTCGCGCTGCACCACGCCGACGACGGGATCGGCGGAACCGGCCCCGAAGAACTGCGCGATGCGCTCGCGCCACTGCTCGATCAGCATCGAGTTGTGGCACAGCACGGCCGTCTTGCGCCCCAAGCGCGCGGCGATCGCGAGCGCCATCACCGTCTTGCCGCAGCCGCACCCCGCGACGAGCATCGCGCCGTGCGCGGCGGTGGCGGGGTCGGTGAGCGCGCGCACGACGTGCCCGACGGCCGCCACCTGGTACGGCCGCAGCGTCGCGCCGAAGCGCAGCGCGGGCGCCGCCTCGCCGCGGCTGGTGCGGACGGTGCACCGGCCGCCGCCGAAGACGCCGAGCCCCCAGTACCGCGGCACCTGGGCGACGGCGCCCTGCACGGTGAAGGCCTCGTAGGGCTGCGGCTTGCGGTCGTCCGCCGTCTTGGGCACGAGCGTGAGCTCGTCGCGCATCCGCTCCGTCAGCGCCGACGCCTCGACGTTGAGCGAGGCGCGCAGGATGGAGGGCGCGGCGGCGGCGCGCAGCGCGCTCGCCGGCGGCGGCGCGCACGGCCCGTGCTCGAACTCGAGGGGCGGCGCGCTCGCCGGCGCGGCGGCGGCGCACTCGAGCGCATCGAAGTCGAAGACGCCCGGCGTCGTCATCGGCTTGCTTGGAAAGAAAGAAAAAACGAAAAAAAAATCAAGAGACAGTGCCCGGATTGTGTCCGGATTCAGTCTTTCTTACTCTTCCTTTTGAACCGCCGCGGCCATCGCATTATCCATCGCGACGGTGCGCGCTCCCGGGTCTCCGCCGGCGAACTCGAGGGCGTTTGCCAGCTTTTCCGCCCCAACCCTGGACTGCAGCACCGCTCCCGCCAGTTTCAATGCGTCCATGCCCACGCGAGCCCCCGACTCGCCGCCGCGGAGGAGCTCGTTCAACTGGCGCGCGGACTCAAGGTCCGCGCTGGGCTCGATCACCTGGTGGCGGAGCGCCGCGCCGCCGGCGATGTGCGCGTACTGCGCGCCCTTGAGGTTCATGCGGCCGTTCATCGTCGCCTTGGAGCAGTTGGGCATGACGGGGCGCTCCGCGTAGCAGAAGCCCTCCGGCTTCTTCGCCGGCTCCTCCTTCTCGTCCGCCTCCTGCGTCGCGAACGGGTTCGCCATGAGCTTCGCGCGGCGGACGCCGCGCTGGCGCAGGCCGACGGCGCGCGGGGCCGACTCGTCGCGCTGGCACATGCACCAGCAGCAGCCGCCGAAGAGGAGGAAGACCACGAGCAGTCCGACACACCACATCATCGTAGACTCGTCGGCCATGGTTCGTAGGGTTGTGTGTGTGCGTTGTCTGTTTAACATAGTGCAAACAAAAAAAATTCGCGCGCCGCTCGTGCGTTGAGTGCCCACCTCCAAAAATCGCCGCCGAAGAAAACCTCCGCCCGCCTGCCCGTCGGACGCCCCATGGAGTACATCCAGCCCTCCGACGCCGAAAAACGCGCCGTGCGCGCCTACTGCGTGGCGAACTCGGCCATCTCCACCGAGAGCGCGCCCTTCGCCAAGCAGAAGCGCGAGCTGGCGGCGAAGAAGAAGCAGACGCGCGACGCGATGTACGCGCACCTCCTCGCCACCGGCGTTCCGTGCTGCGTCGTGCCCACGGCGCCGCCCGTCTACGTGCGCGTCAAGAGCTACACCAACCAGGCAGCGCTGAGCCCCGAGCTCGTCGCCGACGCGCTCGACGAGCTCGACGAGCTGCCGGACGGCGCCGACGCGCTGCGCACCACGCTGCTCGAGGCGATCAAGAAGAAGCGCGTCGTGGCCAAGCAGTACGCGGAGGTGACGAAGTCGGCGCCGAAGGGCGTCGCGGCGACCGAGGCGGACGCCGAGATCCGCGCGCTGTGCGAGGCCTTCGCCGCCGCCTCGGACGAGCTGACCGAGGTGGAGAAGGCGCTGAAGGAGAAGCTCGCGCCGCTCAAGGAGCGCGTCTCGCGCGAGGAGGCGACCGTCTCGAGCTTCATGGCGCGCGCGAACATCGCCTCGCAGCGCGTCAACGTCGCCGACAACGGCTGCTCCCAAACCTTCTTCATCCGCCGCAAGCAGGCGCAGAAGCGGCCGCGCATCACCAACGCCGTGCTCGAGACCATCGTGGAGCGTTCCCTCGCCAGCGTGCGCACCGACGACCCGCAGTTTCGGCACCGCTTCCGCGAGACGGTCGAGACGCTCATCGACCAGCTGCCGTCCGAGACGACCGAGAAGCTGCGACTCGACCGCGGAGCGCTGAAGCGCGACCGCGAGGAGTGAGTCGCGGCCGCGCGTTCGCGCCGCCGCCGATTTCGTGTAGGCCGTAAAGTAAACGCATATTGCATCATCCCGACATGCTCTCGGCCACGCAAAGCCAGCGCGACCTTTTCAAGGCGGTCGCCAACCCGGTGAAGACCGACTTCCAGCAGCAGCCCCAGCGCGAGCAGCGCCGCAGCGCGTCGTTCTACGAGCCGCGCGGCGATGGGCTGCACGGGACGCCGTTCCGACGCAGCGACCCGAAGCGGAAGGGGAGCCCGCCCGCCTTCTTCAGCGAGGCGCTCAAGGGCGGCGACGGCCGTCGTCGGCGGGGAGGCTCGCGCGGCAGCCGCGGCAGCTCGCGCAGCAGCTCGCGCGGCGGCAGCAGCGGCAGCAGCAGCGGCAGCAGCGGCGGCGGCAGCAGCCGGGAATCGGAGGAGGGGTCGGAGCTGGGCGAGATCTTCGGCGGCCTCTCGAGCGAGCGCGAGGAGGAGAAGAAGCACTTCCTCCACGAGCTTCGCCGCATGCAGCTCACGCACCCGCGGCTGCGGCTCACGAAGGAGTTCTCGATGCAGGATAGCCACGAGGACATCGAGTACGAGTTCAAGCGCGTGAGCATGGCGGTGGAGACGGCGGACAACGTCAACTTCCTCAAGGACATGCTCAAGCTCGCGCTCGGCGGGGTCGAGCTCGCCAACTCCAAGTTCAAGCTGCTCGCGCTCGACGGGTGGAGCGACGCGGCGACGGCCGACATGGAGCGGTACAACGGCCCGCTCGAGCGCTGCTACCGCCGCGTGTGGCGCAAGGGCGGCAGCGTGAACCCCTTCCTCGAGCTCGGCTTCGCGCTCGTGTCGTCGATGATGATGTACCACTTCAAGGCCAAGCTCGGCTTCGGCGGCGGGGGCGGCGGCCGGTCGGGCGGCGGCCGCGGCGCCGCCGCGCCCGCGACGGTGCCCTTCAACCTCGGCGCCTTCACCAGCGGCGGCGGAGGGGCGGGCCGTTCGCCGGCGCCGCCGCAGGACCACAACGTGCCCGCCGGCACGATGAAGCCGCCGCAGGGCGGCGGCGGGATGAGCGCGCCGCCTCCTCCGCCGACTCCCATGGCCGGCGTGGGGTCCGGGCTGGGTGGCGGGCTGCTGCCGGGGCTCGGCGCCGCCGGCGCGCTGCTCGGCGCCTTGGGCGGCGGCGGCGGCGGCGGCGGGGTGCCCAACCTCATGATGGGGTCGGGCCCCGCGCCGGCCGTCGCCATGACGCCGCCCGCCGCGCCGCGCCCGCCGGTTCGCCCGCCGGCGCCCGCGCCGGCGCCCGCGCCGAAACCCAGCAGCGCCGCCGCCCCGGCGCCAGCCGCCAACATTCTGGAGCGGAAGGCGCCGCCCCCGCCGCTCCCCAAGCCGCTGGAGGAGCTGCCGCCCCCCGAGCCCGCGGCGACGCGCGTCGTGACGCGCTCTGCGGCGCGCGGAAAGGCGACGGGGAGGGGCGGACGCGGCGCGCGCGGCGCGAGGGGCGGACGCGGCGGGCGCGGCGGGCGCGGCGCGCGCGCCGCCGCCGCCGCCATCGAGGTGTCGGTCGACCGCGACGAGAGCAGCGGCGACGAGCGCGTGAGCGGCGACGAGAGCAGCGCGAGCGGCGCGTAAGGCACGTACGCGCGGGCTGGTCGAAAATCTGCGCGTAAGGAAAAGAGGGAGGAGAGGGTATATATGGCCATGCCGTCGTCCGCCGATTCGCCGTTTCGCGCGGCCTACGACCCGCAGCACCCGCGATTCCGCCGCGCGCTGTGCCGCCACTGGCAGCGCTGGGGCAGCTGCGAGCGCGGCGATCTCTGCAACTTCGCGCACGGCGAGGAGCAGCTGGCGCGGTCGCTCGTGCGGGGCACCCAACTACCGACCGCCCGCCTGCAGCAGCAGGGTAGCGCGATCGTCGAGAAGTACGAATCGCTCGCCGACGAGTACGTCATGGTGGCGCCGGCGAGCGGCGACGCCGAAGGGGAGTGAGCGAGAGCGAGCGAACGAACCCGAACCTCCCCCAGCGATGCGCTTACCCGGCTTTTCATTTTTTCGGCGGCGGCAGCAGCGGCGGCAGGCGCGCCTCCATGAGCAGACGCAGCTCGAGCGGAGCCGCCTCGCGGCGGCGGCCACGGAGCGCGCCGCGGCGGCGGGGACGACCGAGTGCCCCATCTGCCTCGAGCCCGGGCGCATCGCCGAGATGGTCACGTACTGCCCCCGAATGCGACGGCCGTGCGTCGCCTTCTACCACCGCCAGTGCCTCGACCAGTACGCGAAGCACGGTGGCGTCGAGCGATGCATGCTGTGCCAAGCCACGCCCACGCTGGCGCGGAGTGTCGCGCGCTCCGCCGCGCCGTACGCGCTGGGTCTTCTGCTCGCGCTTTGCGCGCTGCTCGCCGCGCGCCTCGCGATGCGTAGAGTGTAACCTGCGTCTTCATTTTTTTCGCGTTCGCGGCGAGGTCCCGACGAAAAAATTATCGCCGACGTTCTCAAACACACCCGCACAGAGCCCGCACAGAGCCCACCCACGCCCCGCACCACGCCGTACCATCATGTCCGCCGACGACGCCACGACGCAGCAGAAGCAGCAGAAGCAGCAGCCGCCGCAGCAGCAGCCGCAGCAGGGGCAACCCCTGTGGTCCGAGCATCTGCAGCGCACCGCCAACATCATGGATCAACAGGCGCAACATCTCCAGGAACGCACGCGAGTCGCCGACGGGCGCGCGCAGGCGCAGGTGGAGGCGCTGCCACGAATGAAGGCGCGCCCGCCCATGATGCCGCACGGCGCGCAGCAGCAGCGGCAGTGGCAGCCGACGCAGCAGTCGCAGCCGCAGCAGACGTCGCCGGAGCAGACGCCGTCGCCGGAGCAGACGCCGCCGGAGCAGACGCCGCCGGAGCAGACGCCTCCGGAGCAGACGCCTGAGACGACCCGACCGTGGACGTCGAGCGTCGGCGTCGGGCTCGTCGTGGTGATGGTGCTCGCGGGCATCGCCGTCGCCGTCGTCGTCGCGCAGCGTCGGTCGAAGCCGTCGCCCGCGCCGCTGCAGCGCGCGCCGGAGGCGCCCGCGCTCAGCGCCGGCGAGGAGGAGGCGATGCGCTCCTACATCAGCCGTCTCTCCACCGAGCTGAGCGAGGGGGCGTCGAAGGCGGCGTCGCACTGAGGACACGAAATAAGAAATAAAAAATGACGGACCCTAGCAAAGGGCGACCCACAGCAGAGCATGACGACGACGCGCACCACCAGGCCGCCCTCGGCGGTGTTCATCGGCGACTCCGTGCTCGACAGCTCGATCTGGCTCGCCAACGCCGAGCGCGACGCGGCGTACTTCCTCCGAACCACGCACGGCTACGCCGTCGACGACTACTCGACCGACGGCAACCGCGTCGTCGACGTCGAGCGCGGGGCGGAGCGGGCGATGACGACCGGCGCGGCGCGGCGCGCCTACGTGTGGCACCGCCGCCTCAACGGCCTGCCCGCGTACCGCGACGTGCGCCTCGACCGCCTGCCGCCGTCCGACGTCACCGTGCTCAGCCTGGGCGGCAACGACATCCTGCACTGCCTGCGCCGCGTGCGGCTCACGGCGGACGCCCTCGAGCGCGACCTCGTCGAGCGGCGCGTGCGCGAACGGTACGAGCGCATCGTCGAGGCGCTCGCGCGCCGCGGCGGCCGCCTCGTGCTCGTCGTGCCGTACATGCCCAACCGCCGCGACGCGGTGGGGTGGGCGCTCGGCCCGCTCGTGGAGCGGCTCATGCCGCGCCTCGTGCCCGCGTGGTACTACGACGTCGCGCTGCGCCACGGCGCGCACGTCGTCGACCTCTCGCTCGAGTTCGACCCGTACGACGACCAGCTCTACGGCTCCACCGCCATCGAGCCCTCCGAGCTGGGCAACGCGCGGATCGCGCGGCTCGTCGCGCGCGCGGCGACGGGGCCGGCGCAGCCGCCGCTCCTCACCGCAACGCAGTACGCCGAGCGCCTCGACGCGCGCCTGCGCGAGTGCGCCGCGCGCCCCCGGCAGCCCGTCCCGTGGCAGCGCCGCGTGTGGAAGGTGACGCGCACGCTCTACTTCCACTCGCTGCTGTGCCCCATCTCGTTCACGCGCATCCTGGTGCTGCTGCTGGTCACCCGCCACGTCATGGACGATCAGCAGCGGATGCGCGACGCGGAGCGGCCGGCGCAAGCCGAGGCCGACTTCGCCGCCCCGCCGAAGCTGTTCTCGCCCGAGTAGGTGACGTACAGAAAGCCGTCGGCGTCCTTCTGCCCCTCGTAGACGTTGAGCACCAGCTCGCAGGACGGCATGAGGCGCGTGCCGACCATCAGGAACAGCGCCTTCTCCGCGGGCAGCTGTATCCTTTTGCGCACGACCCACGCGAGCTGCCCCATCGTGAGGTCGGTCGGCACGAGGAACTTCTGCCGGTCGATCTCGGGCACGTCCGCGCCGCGGCCGCGCTCGACGATGCACGGGACGCGGTCGGGGTAGCGCGCGCGCACGCGCGCGCTCTCGGCGGTGCGCGCGGCGGCGTCGTAGGCGCGCTTGAAGGGGACGGCGTTGGGCATGGCCGTCGCGTCGTGCAGGCGAGGGGGCTGTCGATCTACTAACGTACTATATACGGGGCGCCGTGTCCCTTTTGACTTGGGAGGAGGAAAGAAATGCGTCGGGACGGCGGACGAACGAGGCGCGCCTTCACCGCTTTCCGCCGCACGTGGGCACGCCGAAGAGGAAGCGCGGCCACGACCAGCGCGCGGCGTGGTCCGATCGCTGTCGGATCGCGTAGTGCGCGACGCCCACGGCCATGAGCAGCATCACGCCGATCTCGACGCGCTTCGCGAGGGCCAGCGCGCGCTCATCCGCGTTGCGGCGCGCGCGGAGCTCGAGCTCGTACGAGACGACGAGCCCGAGGAGCGTCGCGAGCGTGAAGCGCGCGTCCATCTTCGTGAAGGCGAGGAAGAGGAGCCACATCGCGACGCTGTGCACCGCCCGCGCGAGGATGCTCTTCTGCGTCTCGAGCGCGACGTAGATCGTGAGGATCAGCAGGGCGTGGCGCACGAAGATGTCCTCGGCGAGGAGGCGCCTCATGCCGCAGCCGAGGGTGTCGCCTAAAAAGTTGCCCGAGACCGCGACGACGAGCACGAAGAGCGGGCGGATCTCCAACCAGCCGCCCGACGGCGGCGGCTCGGCGGCCTGCACGGCGACGGTCTCCATCGGCGGCGGGGCGGGCGCGCCGTTTCTTGTGTGGGGTGGAAAAAAAAGAACAAGCCGACGCCGGGATGCGGGCGGGGCCCTACTCCGCCTCGGCGTGGCCGGCGATGGAGGCCGTGCGCGCGTCGACGGCGCAGACGTACGCCGCGTGGTGCGGCGCATCGGTCGCACCAGGGGTGGGGAGGTCGAGCCAGCCGCCGCCGGCGGAGGCGCGCGCGCGCACCCGGTCCAACACCGTCTCCCCGCGCGTCGCCGCCGAGGCGTACTGGAGCGAGACCATCGGCAGGTCCGCGCCGGTGAGCGCGCCGCTCTCGAGGTCGACCTCGCCGAACCAGCCGCCGGAGGGCGCCTCGCCGCGCTCGCAGGCGTCGCGCACGCGGCGGCGGAGCGCGATGCGACGGCGCGCGCGCCGCAGGTTGGCGTGGACCGTGAGCAGCACGGCGAAGAACAGCACGGTCAGGAGGGGGGCCTGCGTGGAGCGCATGGCGAGCACGACCGGCATGGCGCTCCTCGTTTCCCTTTAGCGCAGAAAAACACCGGCAACGGCGCTCCGCCCCGCGCCAAAATTTTTTCTTCGCGAGAGTAAACGACGATGAGCGACCGGTTCATCACCTCCACCCCCATCCGGACGAAGAGCTCCACGCCCGAGCCGCCGGCGCACGCCGTTCGGCACGGGGAGCTGCTCGCCGAGCAGCGGCTGCACAGGGCGCTGCACGAGCAGAAGGTGGCGCACGCGCACCTGCATCCGTGGCCGCGACGCGTCCCGATGCGCCCGCGCGTCGACGGCGTGGCGCTACGCGGTCCCGAGCCGGCGGGGCCGGCGGCGGGGCCGGCGGCGGGGCCGGCGGCGGGGCCGGCGGCGGTGCCGACCGAGGAGGCGCCCGCGCGCGCGCCCGCCGACGACGCCCGCGTCCGTCTCACGTGCGTTCTGTCGGTGGTGCTCCTCGTCGCCATCGTCGCCGCGCTGTGCGGCGGCGCCGGCCGTCGCACAAGTGCCGACCGCCGGTGAATCGCTCTCCGTTGTTAGCTCTGCGACGGCGCCGCTTGGGCGCCGGTCCGCGATCCGTTCAGCGCCGCGAGCTCGCGCTCCTCGCTCGAGTGGATGCTCTCCCCCTCGTCGTTCTCATCATCGTCACCCTCGCGCAGGTCGTCCTCGATCTGGATGCTCACCTGCTCCGCGCGCCGGCGGGCGCCGACCATGTTCTCCACCAGCCGGTCCAGATCCTGCCCGACGTTGCTCGCCGCGACGTCGCGCGCGTGCGCCTGCGCGCGCTCCTCACGCACCGCCATCCGCGCCGCCGTTTGCGCCGCCGTCTCCGCCGCGCGCGCCGCCGCCTCGTCGACGACGGCCTGCTCGACGTTGTGGCGGGCCTCCGCCTCGGCCGCGACGTCGTTGAAGACGTCGCAGGCGGATATGCTCAGCAGGTCGGGCTTGGCGAAGGTGTCGTCCTTCTTGAATTTTTTGGCGAACTGCTTGACGATTCCCTCGGGGACGACGGGCGAGTCGGCGTGCAGCTGGTCGAGGTTCTCCTTGCACTTGTGGATGAACTCCGCCCCGTGCATGGAGCGATCGACCACCGGCATCGACAGCTCGGCGCGGATGCTGCGGGCGAGCGAGCCGAAGCCCAGCGACGCGGTCCTGTGCCCCTCCACGCGCTGCGCGACGCGCAAGAACTCCGAGACGGTGCCGAGGATGCCCGTCGACAGGCTCACGACGCCGATGATCGAGGGCGCGATCGCCTGGTACTCGAGCGGCAGGGAGGAGGTGGAGAGCGACGCACTCCCAGCCAAGGTGGAGAGGATGATGATGGGGATGCTGAACCGACGGTTCGTCTTCGAAACCGCCAGGAACGCGCGCAGGTGGAGCCACTGGTAACTGGCGGCGATCTCCGCCCACCGCGCGAGGATGGTGCAGTGCTGCGGGTCCCAGCGCGGCGGGACCTTCAGCTCGCTATTGGTCGACGACGTGACCGTGAGCGCGTCGTCGCCGCCCGCATCGCTCATCGTGGCTCGGCGAGGATTTTTGTGTAGACGCTGCCCTACGCGACGTTTTCATAAGCGCCAGATTTTCTTTGGCTACGAGATCTGCGGCGGGACGACTCCGCGCCCGCCGCGTCCATAGGCTGCGAGCGCGAGCGCCGCGTCCGCCTCCGTGCACCGGTAGCGCGAGAAGTCGTCGACGCCGGCGGCGCGCAAGACCTGCTCGTCGAGGAGCGTCTGCGCCGCCATCGCGCCGCTCTGCACCAGCTGGACGAGCGCGTCGCCGACGATGGCGGGCGCGCGCCAGGTCACTCCGTCGCCGATCGCGTGGTCGTTGGTGTTCGAGCCCTCGATGAGCGTGCTGGGCCACAGCGCGTTGACCAGGATGCCCCGGTCGCGCAGCTCCATCCCCGTCCCCATCGCGACGAGCGACATGCCCAGCTTCGCGACGGAGTAGGCCACGCGGCCCGGCAGCACCGCGAGGTCGAGCGGCGGGCTGATGCTGACGATGTGCGCCGGCGGGCGGCCCTTCTTGGGCTGCGCGAGCATGTAGGGCACGGCGCGCCGCGTGGCGAAGAGGGCCGCGCGACAGTGCGCCCCGTACATGGCGTCGATGTGCCGCGCCTCGGTCTTCTCGATCGGCCGCGCGACGCGCGCGTCGGCGTGGTTGACCAGGATGTCGAGGCGCCCGCGCCACGCGAAGGCCTGGTCGACGGCCCGTTCCACCGACTCGGCCGAGACCGACTTGACGACGGCGCCCGCCTCGCGGAGGTCCCGCGCGATGTGCTGCGTGTCGCGGGTGAGCGGAATCGCGAGGGCGGCGCCGCCGCGCGCGAGCGCCAGCGCGCACGCGCGCCCGATCGTGCTCCCCGCGCCGGTGACGAGCGCGACGCGGTCGACGAGGGGGCGATGCATCGGTCTGACACAGGTCGACGGCTGATAAAAAAATGAAAAAAAGTGAAGCGGGGAGGGACGACTCGGACCGCTTTATATGAAATAATTTTCCACGTCCTCGTTCGGGACGGGACCCCTTTTCTTCATCTCGAGTCTGATCACCCGCATCAGCAGAAACGACACCGCAATGAGCCCGAGGATGAGCACGGACCTGCCCGCGATCGTGAGGGCGATGGCGCCCGCGGACGGAGTCGCGACGGACACCTTGCCCTCCCCCTTCTTCTTCGCCGTTTCCGTCTTCCCTTTCGCGTGGTCGTGATCGTGGGCTTCGGCCATGGAATCGGGTGCAACGTTGTACCGCCTTTCCCTGGGGTGCAGAAAATTTTAACTTGTCGTCATCACCAGCACCCTTCGACCGACCCATTTTCTTTCTTTTTACACCGTGGCGCCATGCACCCCGCGTCCGCCGCACTCCACCCCGCCTTCGCGATGATCGGCGCGGCCCGACCCCTCGTCGCCCCGCGTCGCGTTCGGCGCATCCTGTGCGACACGCCGCGGGAGCGCACGTGGCGGCGCCGGATGGAGCGCAAGCGGCAGGCGGTGCCGCGCGGCGCAAAAAAACAGCAGCCGCAGCAGCGGCAGCAGCAACACCGGAAAAAGCAGCACGCGGAGGAGGAGTACCGGCGCCTCATGCTACTGCGCGCGCGGCTTCTGCACCACGAGCAGGATGCCGGCGGCGTACAGGCCGCACGCGAAGTGCAGCGCGCAGCGCTGCGCCTGGTAGATGGCCATGCGGTTCACCTGCTTCGGCGCGTCGGCGGTCGGCAGCACGAAGACCAGCACGAAGAGCAGCGCGACGAGCACCACCCTCGCCGAGTCGCGGCTGAAGCCCGACGCCGCGGGAGCCGCGTTCCTCGTCGTTCGCAGCACGATAAGTAGCGCCCCTAACGACCACACGGCGCCGATGAGCCGGTCGCCCAGCGCGCGCAGCTCCGCCTCGCGCGCCGTCTCCTCCATCGGCGTGCCGCGCGAGCGCGAGGGCGCGTTCACGAGGTCGAAGCCGACGAGCAGCAGCGGCCACAGGAAGGCGAGCAGCAGCGGCCACGAATCGAGTCCCAGCCCCAGGCCGCGCCACAGCATGGGCCACAGCAGCAGCGCCGCGCCCGTGATGCCCGTTGCGAAGACGCGGAGCCGCTCGCGCTGCAGCTTGGGGTCGCGCGCCTCGAGCGCCGTCGCCACCGTCATGCCGGCGACGGCGAGCACGCCGGCGCCGAGCATCGGCGTCACGAGGGGGAGGGTGTTCGGGCTCTTCATCGCCTTCTTTCCCTAGCGCGAGATTTTAGCTCGACGGGGCGGGCGGCGACCGGCACGTGTAGTTCATCTTGATTTCCCCCACGCAGTCCTCGTTCCACTCGCACTGCGGGAACAGCGTGGATGCATCCCACGCCTTCGTGTACTCGGTTTCGCCCATCGTCCACGACGAGGGGCACGCGGTGTTCTTGCACTGCTTTCCCACGAGATCGCCCGCATCCTCCGCGATCATCTCGACGATCTCGCCCGTCTTGGCGTTGGCGTAGGCGATGGGCGCGGTGGCGCCCGCCTTGGTGTACTCGCACACGCACTTGTCCATGTAGATCATGCCGGGTCGCTCGCCCGTGCAGGTGCCGTCGCAGTTCTCGAGGTTGAGCGCGTTGCCGCAGCCGCAGCCCAGGTCCTCCGCCGTCCCGCCGCACTCGTCGTTGCAGTCCTTGACAAGCTCGCCGCAGCAGCCGTCATCGTTGAGCGGCTCGCCGCAGCCGCAGCCCACGTCCTCGGCGCTCCCGCCGCACTCGCCCTTGCAGTCCTTGGTCTGCTCGCCGCAGCAGCCGTGCTCGTTCAGCGGCTCGCCGCAGCCGCAGCCCAGGTCCACCGCCGTTCCGCCGCACTCTTCGTTGCAGTCCTTGACGACCTCGCCGCAGCAGCCGTGCTCGTTGAGCGGCACGCCGCAGCCACAGCCCACGTCCTTCGCCGTTCCGCCGCACTCCTCCATGCAGTCCTTGGTCTCGTCGCCGCAGCAGCCGTGCTCATTCAGCGGCTCGTTGCAGCCGCAGTCCATCATCACCGCGCTGCCGCCGCACTCGCCCTTGCAGTCCTTGGTCTCGCCGTTGCAGCAGCCGTCCACCTCCGCCGTGCCGGCGCAGTCGCAGTACCCCGACGCAGGCGTCGTCCCGTCGCAGCAGCCGTCCTCGGCCAGCGTGCCCAGGCAGTCGCAGTGCCCTTCGGGAATTTGGTCGTCTGGGCAGCACCCCTTGGCGTCGGGCTCCGGCGCGCCGCAGCCGCAGCCGAGGTCGGTATCTGGCGCGCAGCAGCCGTCCGCATCCTGCTTGTTGCCCAGGCAGTCGCAGTCGCCGTCAGGGATCGTTTGCCCTTGGCAGCACCCCTTGGCGTCGGGTGCCAGCTGGCCGCAGCCGCAGCCGAGGTCGATCGCCGGGGCGCAGCAGCCGTCGGCGTTCGTCTGCGCGCCGCCGGGACACGGACCGCTCGGAGTCTTCTTCTCCCCGCTCGGCGTCGTGTCCGGGGTCTTGTCCGGTGACGCGAAACGGCGGTGAAGGAGGAAGGCGACGAACGCCGCCGCGAAGACCCCTCCAACCCCACCCTTCACGCTGTATGTTACGTCACCGTTTTCAGGATTCGTGGTTCGGAGCGCGTAGGCCCCCCCTACATATGCGCCGACGACGCAGAGAAGGATGACGAAGGCGAACACGAAACGGTTCTTGGAGAGACGGTTCGTGATACTCATAGGATTCGCCGGTTTTTTCTTTTGCGCAACATTTTTGTCCTTCCTCCCTCCGCCGACTTTCGTTTTTTATCCATTTCAAACAATGCTCGACGACGGGGACCGCCACGTGTCGCGAACGCTGCTGGCGTTCGTGACGACGGCGCTCGAGTCGTCCGACACCACCGCCGACGCCGCCTTCCGACGCGCGGCGCGACGCGCGGCCGCCGACGACGACTTCCGCTTCCCGCCCGACGTGCTCGTCGAGCTCGCCGACGCGCCCCACCCCTCGCTCCTGCTCCTCCGAGTCGCCGAGACCGCCGCCCGACGCCCCCCGCCGATGGGCCCGCGCGCGCTCTTCGCGCGCCAGCTCGGCGGCGCGCGCCGCCGGCCGGCCGGCCGGGCCGCCTCGCCCTCCGCGTCGCCCGCTGCGCGCGTCACGCTGCTCGACGACCCGGGGCTCTTCTGGGTCACCGACCCCGCCACCGAGGTGCCCGAGCGCTCCTTCGCGCTGGAGCACGTCCGCGCGCGCTCGCGCTGGCGCGTGGTCCCCGTCGTGCGGGGGCGGGGCCATTCGTTCCAGGGCATCGAGCTCCGACTCGAGGAGGACACCGATTCCGCCGCCGCCGCCGCGTCGCACTGGGTGCCGCGCCCGCCCTTCCGCATCGCGCCGCACGAGCCCGAGTTCCACTACGACCCCGAGACGATGCCGCTGCTCCTCGACGGGCGCGAGCTGCAGCCCGCGCAGCTGGCGGAGTGCGCGCGCCGCGTGGTGCGGGGCGTGCCCTTCTGCAGCGCGCGACGGCGGGCGGACCCCAAGAGCGGCGAGATGAAGCGGCGGTACGCCTTTCTCACGGCGCCGCGGCAGGCGTGGGTGGTGCACGCCGGCGCCGAGCACGAGAAGGCGCTGCGCGCCGCCGTGCCGGAGACGTGCACTGTGGCGACGGAGCTCGCCTTCGAGGTGGGTAGTGCGCGGCGCGCGGCCCGTTCGGTGTGTGTAGCTTCGGATCGATGAGGTTAAGTCGGAAGCCTCTCTACTTGTGTACGGTGGTCTACTTGTGTCTTGGGTAGTACGTCTCCAGGTGTTCCTTCGCCTCCTGTTTGACCAGGAGGAGCGCGACGCGCATCGAGCGGTCCTGCCATCGGAATAGGGAGTCGCCGTCGAAGAGCGGAAAGTCGGCGAGCTGCTTCTGGGCCGCGGCGAGCTGCGCTTCGTAGAAGGCTCTCCGCCCGGCGCGCGTGGCGAGGTCGTGCCGATACTCCTCGATCTCCGCGGGGTCGGCCAACCGCCGCTCGACGGCCTCGCTCACGAGGTCGCGCACCAGCCGAACGCGGGTCAGGGCGGACGGGTCGTCCTTGTCCACCTGCTCGCGCGTGAGGGGCGACGTGCCCTTGTCCTCGATCCAGCGGCGAATGGCGGCGTGCTCGTAGACGTGCTGGTCGACGGAGAGCGTGACCGGGTCGACGAAGAGCCGGCTCGTGATGGGACACTTGAGCTTGGCGACCAAGACCGCGGGGTCGCTGACATCGCCGGCGTCCTTCGGGCGTTTCGCGGGTGCGGCGCAGGCGGTGGCAGCCTCGGCCGCCAGGACCGAGAGCGGGCGCTTCCGCAGCGCGGATTCCTCATCTGGCGCACGCTCGTCGGCGTACGAGGAATCGGAGTCGACCGCCTCGCTCGCCTCGCTCGCCTCGCTCGCCTCGCTCTCGCCGTCCGACGAGTCGCTGAGGACCGTGTGAACCGGCTGGAGTATCGGCGGAGTAGGGGCCATCGGCGAAACAAAAAAAATGAAAACCCACCGAATGAAACTCGGAGGAGTGGTAGTTTTGATTTTTCTCGTTTTTTTGATTTATTAGCTACCTTCATCTCTCTCTCTCTCTCTCTCTCTCTCTTCTCAGCAAACTCTCTGTCACCACCCATCCCCCATCGTCTCGCCGCTCCTTCCGATGGCGGCGACCGCACCCCTCCTCACGCTGCGCACGGTCGACGGCGTCGACATCACCCTGAGCCGCGACGCGGCGCGCCTCTCGGGCCTGCTGCGCGAGTGGATCTTCGAGACGGCCGACCCGCCGGCGCTGCCGGTCCCCGTGCACTCCGCCGTGCTGCGTCGGGTCGTCGACTGGCTCGAGCACCACCGTCACGACTTGACGACCATCGCGCGCGGCGCGCCCGAGCAGGTGGTGATGGAGCGCTGCAGCGCGCGGCTCGCGCTGCGCGTGGCGGAGGGCGGCTCCTTCGCGCTCAACCTCAACCATCACCACCCGTGCGTCGTGCTGCGCGTCGCGGGGGACGGGCGACAGCCACGGCCGACGCACCCGACCGACGGACGCGACGAAGAAACGAAAAAAGCGAAAAAAGCGAAAAAAACGAAGACGGAAGAAGGCGAAGCCGATGCGACGCCGTTCGTCGAGCTGCCGGTGCCGCCCGTCGACGTCGCGGTGGAGTGCCACGTCTCCCCCGCCGAGCTGACCTTGACGCACCTGCACCTGACGGCGCGCTGGCGCCGCGCCCTCACGCCGGCGGAGTCGGAGGCGGTGCGCCGAGCGCTCGGCGCGCCGCGGGCGGAGGTCGTCTTCCTCGCGGCCAACCACCTCCCCCGGCCTCTGCCCGAAGGCGCTCGGTGCGACGCGCTGCTGCAGGACCCCTTCGACATCGAGCTGCTGCGCGCCTTCCCGCGCATCGGGCTGCATGCAGGCGCGTCCGAGCCGACGCTGGCGGCGCTCATCCGCGCGGCGAGCCACCTGCGCGTCGGCACGCTGATGCACATGGCGACGGCGAAGTGGGCGGAGAGCATCCGTGGCCTGGACCCGAACGCGCTGCGCGTCCTCCACGGCTTCGCGACGAAGGAGGAGGAGGAGGACGCCGACACGCGGAAAGGGGGCGACGACGCTTGCGAGGAGCCGCCGCCGCGCACGCTCTTCTACGGCGTCGCGTCGTAGGGCGGCCGCCGGATGTGGGGCCGTCGCCGTAAGGCCGCCGTAACGTTTTTCGATGTCCGACGCTACTCCGAGTCGGAGGAGGAGAGATCGATGGGATTCCCCCTGCTTCCCGAGCCGCTCTTCCCGTTCGTTCTCGGTTTCTTCGCGCTTGGCGGCGACGTTTCCGGGGACCTCATGACACTCGCCGCCCGCTTCGCCGCCGCCTCGCGCTGCTTCCGCTCGTCGTCCTCGGCCTTCTTCGCCCGCGCTTCTTGCTTCCGTTTCCGCTCTTCTGGGTTGCCCACGGCTTGGGGCGGTGGGGGCTGCCCGCGGACCCGCGCCCGTTTCTGCTTTGCGGGTTGTTGTTGTTGTTGTTGCGCCTCTCGCTTCTTCCGTGCCGCCGCCTCTCGCTTCTTCCGTGCCGCCGCCTCCTCCTTTCGTAGCTTCTGTACGCGCTCGACCTCCTTGAGACGAGGGTCCCCGATAAGAGGGTCCGACGTCGCCTGCGGCTGCGGCTGCGACTGCTTCGGTTGCGGCTGCGGCTTCGCCGGCATCCCTCGTCGCGTCTTCAATTCCTCCCGATCCCGTTCGAGCTGGTCGCACATTTGGCCCGGCGTCGCGAAGGGGGATTTGCTCGGGATGTTGAGGGTGTTGGCGTACGCGACGTAGTGCAGATGACCTCGCATGCGTTTCCCCTCGGCATCGAGGATGCTCGATCCACCCGTCGGTGACTCTTTGTAGACGAAATCGCCCTTTCGAAGCATCTTGCCGCCGGGCACCAGTCCATTCGCGCAGGTATTGAGCTTCAGGATTCCCTTGTCGTCGCCCAACCGCGTCTGGGCCTGCATCAGAATGACGAGCGTCTTCATCAGGGCGTGCGTGCTCGCGAACGCGGGCGGAATGATCGGAAGAAGCGAGAGCCACAGCGTGACGATGTCGCGCGACGGTTTCGGACGGTTCGCGGCGTCGTCGCCGTGGCACCGCGTGGCCCAGTCGTGCATCAGGGGACCGAGCTCGCGGCCGGCGCGCTTCACGTACGACATGCCGGTATCGATCAGCATCACGTCCTCGACGTCGTCACCGCGCAGCGGCTTCGTACGCCCGCCCCGCACCTTGACCATCACGTTCTTCGCGTGCAGGTCGCCGTGCACGAAGACGTTCTCGCCCCTGTTCAGGTGCTCCAACGCGCGGAACACGCGGAGCAGCATGTCGAAGAAGGCGAAGCCGTCGGTGACACGGACCGCGCTCTCCAGCGTGAGGTAGCACGGCTGATCCGCGGGCGCGGCGCACGGCATCGCGTACGGCATGAGGAAGCCCACGAAGCGCGGACCGTCCACGATGGCG
>MDSW01129612.1_pt1 | contig 26544 bp, 30 predicted proteins | sample 811171 | NCBI WGS metagenome assembly MDSW01 (sample SAMN05326641, study PRJNA326480) | marine metagenome | isolation source: seawater | place: Atlantic Ocean: North West | collected 2012 | reverse complement strand
GAATTTTTTTAATTTAGCTATTGAAGATATGAATTTAAAAAATACTGAAGTAATGATGATAGGGGATGATATTTTATCAGATATTCTCGGTGCTAAAAATAATGGTATTTTTTCTATTCAAGTTAAAACAGGAAAATATCAGATAGAAGATGAAACAAATAAATATCAACAACCAGATGAGAGAATAAATTCAATTAAAGACTTACCTGAACTTATGTCAATAAATTAACTTTAAATTATTAGAATCAATTGTATTATAAGTAAATTTTGGAGGTTAATATGATAGAAGCAAATGGAGGCATGATTCCTTTTTTATGTCATGTATTTTTAATTTTATTTGGTGGTTTTTTTGGTTTAAATTTTGCATTTAATAAGAACTTTGCTCAAAAAAATTTTGGATTTGATAATATTCAGGCAGCGTATATGGGCAGGCCATTAGGTTTTTTAATGACTGGATGTGTTTTGATGGCTTTTTTTGCATTATTTCAAATAGCCGGAGTAACATCGGCCAATGAAGTATTTGGGGCTATATTTATATTCACTGTTTTAGCTTTTGTTTACAATATTTCATTAGTTATGAAAATCTTACCCACTCATGATGGTAATGATCATGATATTAAAAATGCTATTAGACCATTAATACCAATGGTGGTGATTTTAATAAGGTATTTTACATTATAATATTTTTATATATTAATAGGGAGGAGGGAGTGCCTCCCTAATTTTATTTTTTTTATAGAAAATATTATTAATAAATAAATGAGTAATAATAATATTAATTTAATTGGCTGGATTCTTTTTATCATATCATCAGTTGGTTTTATGATTTCAAGTATTGGAAATTTTTGGGCAATGTTTGGTAGCTTTTTTTTCTTTATAGCATGTATTATTTTTCTAATTCCTTTTTTTAGAAAAGATAAAGAAGATTAAAAAATATTATTTAAAAAAAAATTAATTTATATAATCAAAAATTTGTTCAAAGTTTTTTACTAATTTAATTTGTTGGTTTTGAAATTTATTACCATATTTAATATAACCGATAAAATTTAAATTTAGTTTTTTCGACATTTGATAATCATGTTCTGTATCACCAATATAATAAATATTTTTTTTAGCTAATTTATGATCTTTTATGATTTTTCTTATTTGAACTATCTTTTTTGGAGGAAATCCAGAAATTATTTTAAAGAATTTATCAATTTTTTTTTTATTTATTATATATTTTAATTCATTTAGAGGTGCCGAAGAAGAAATATACAAATTCAGATCTTGATTATAAGTTTTTATAAATTTTTTAAATCCATAAGATAATTTTTTATTTGATATTTTTGATAGAATAATTTTAGAATATTTGTGATTTAATTTTTCTAAATTATCTTTTTTTTTTGAATTTACTATATATTTATTTATATATTTGAACTTTTGTGATCTTGGAATGCCTTCATTCTCAATATGAAATTTTTTTGCTCTGATACCTATGGATTTACCATAAGTGCTAAATAATTTTTCAAATGCATCAGATTTTATATTTGAAGAGTTTACAATTACACCATCAAAATCAAAAATTATTGTTTTTTTCATTTTTTCTTATTTGATTTATCAATCTATGAATTCCAAAACCAAAATCTATGCTTTTATTAATTGAGTATTTTATTGGCATATCATAATCTATTGAATATGGAGAAATATCATAGTGATTTTTATTTTTAGGTTTATTATAAGTAATATGAATTTTTTTACCTAAAATTTCTTCAATTAACCTAAACGTATCTGTAATTTTTCTCTCTTCATTACCTGTAATTATATATGTTTTATTTGATAATTTTTTTTCTAATAACTCTACACAAACTTTTGCCGCATCTTTAACATTAATATAGTTTCTAATAGATTCTTTAGATCCATTATATTTGATTTTTTTATTCTTTAGCGCTTGTGATAAATAGTTATGAATACCGTTCTTTAAGTTAGATCTATCTCCATATAGAGTTCCAAATTGAAGAATTAAATAATTTAAATTAAAAGTATCAAAATAATTTTTTATAAATAACTCGCAGCATTTTTTGCTAGTTTTGTAAAAACCTCCAAATTTACCATGGACATATACACTGCTAGCAAATATATATTTTTCAATCTTGTTACTCTTACACGAATCTAAAATTAAATTATTTGCAAGAACATTATATTTTGTTACATCAATTGGATTTGAGTAAGCTTCATCCAAGTCAGCTATACCAGCAAAATTAAAAATTATTCTATTTTTTTTGATTGCACTATTAATTTTTTTTTGATCAAGAATATCTCCAAGGATAAATTTTTGTTTATTTTGAATCCATTTAGAATTTTTATTATCATAAATTGTTACATTAAACCCAGATTCTGTTAACGCATCAGAAACATGCGAGCCTAAAAAACCAGATCCACCAATAACTAATATATTTTTTTTCATATTATTTTATTTTATTTAAAATATTTATTGCCATGTCTCTTAGCATTATAGTATCGATGCTCATACCAATAACATTAAAACCCATTTTTTTATATTTCACTGCATTTTTATAGTCAGTTGAAACTGAATGTATGCCTACTGATTTTTTTGAATATTTGCAATAATCTAGTATTTTTTTTAAAACTTTTTTATACTTAGGATTGTTAAATTCTCCAGGTATTCCCATTGAACTTGTTAAATCATAAGGGCCAACAAAAAAACAATCTATACCTTCGATATTGCCTATTTCTTCAATATTATTAACGGCTTCAATATGTTCTATTTGTAATATTGCAATACTGTTTTTATTATTCTCTTGAAAATATTTTTTAAATTTAGTGCCATATTTTTGAGCTCTAAAAAGGCCAACTCCTCTTTTTCCTTTAGGGTGGTATTTTATAGAATTAACTGCTTTTAATGCTTCTGAAGCATTTTTAATATTAGGCACTATTACTCCAGTAGCTCCAATATCCATGACTCTTTTGATTGTACTTTCATTATTTTCTGGAACTCTGACTAAAGGTGTGCATTTAGAGTTTTCAGAGGATATAATTAAATTCACTACATCATTATAATCAATACTACTATGTTCAAGATCAATGCAAAACCAATCAAAATTAGCTTGAGATAATATTTCAGGTATTAAAATATTATTGATATTTATCCAAGTTCCATAAACATTTTTTCTATTTAATAATTTATTTTTTAGGTTCATTTCTTTTTTTGTATATAATTAATGAAGTTTAAATCACTTTCTTCGTCTATATCAAAGCTTTCAATTTTATTCAATTTAATCATTTTTGGTTTATTTCCTATTCTATTATTATTTTTGAAAAATGATTTTTTAGTGAATATGTAAAAAGCAGAATTTTCCTCATATAACATTTGTAGATTTTGGGTTGTTGGCTCAGAATTTAGAATATGATTAAAAGGAGTTTTAGCATTTTTCCATAGTCTTTTTTTAAATTCATTTACACTAAAAAAACTATCATATTTTGATTGTGATAAAAATTTTGATAAATGTTTATCCAAAGTAATATTATTCAAAAAAGGACTCGTTGCATGTAATTGTACATAAAATTTTTCATCTAAATCTTCTATAATATCTTTTATAATTAAATTCATATTACAATTACCAGCTAAGCTTTTTTTTCTTTTTTTAATTATTATTTTTTTATGATTTTTATAATTTACTAAAATTTTTTCTATATCAGTGTTTATAATAATTTTTTTAATTTTTGTGCATTTTAAAGCTGTATTAACTATATGTTGATACAATGGTAAATTATTTATTGTCCGCAAATTCTTATTTTTAATTCTCTTACTACCTTTTCTCATTGGTATTATTGCCGTAAACATATTAATTTAAAAACAATTTATTATAATCTTCAGAAATTCTATCTAAAGTTTCCATCGAATTTTTATTTGCCCCCATATCAATAGCCCATTTTCTTCTTTTTAATAATTCATCTTTTTCACTTAAATTTTTATCAGATGGTTCCCACAAATATCGTTTATAAATTGGTAAATTTATACCATCAGCAATTTTATTTCTTGGTATTTTTTGTTTAGATAAAATTTTACTTGTCTTATGTGAAAATTCTGTTTTTAAAAAATTTATCATATTTGATAAATAATCATCTGGATTTGTGACAAACTTTTCAAATGGTATTGTTAAAATCTTATAGGAAGTATTTTTGTTTAATTCGTTTCTTTTATTCTTATTAATTTTGTAAATATTTTCAATATTATAAATAGCTTTTTCAACAATATTAGAATTTAAAAATTTTTGCTCCCATCCAATTGCATAATACGGAATACTTGCTCCCTTATAATTCATATATAGATCTACATCTCTAGGATTTTCAGCATTTAAATCTCTCATATTTATTGTTTGTTGTTTTATCATGTAAAGAGGATGTCTTACAATTTCAATAAAAGATAATTTAGAGCCAAATGCTTTAAAAACAGGTTCTGAGTAGTTTAATAAATTATGAGTTGTTAAGCTTAGTATTGGGTTATCTTTTTTTATTTTTAAAGGAACATTTTTATCACCTTTACTAAAAATTCTTGAAAAATATCTTAAAGGGTAAGGATTTTTAAAAACACTAGATAAATCAGAATATCTAAAATTCGTTTCCCTACCCATCATTGTTTGATAAAGTTTAAGATCAGCAAACATGAGAATAAGAGATATAGCTGCATCTTCTTTTATTTTATTGATGCTAAATAATCTTGCAATATACTCTATATCAAAAGCATAATTTAAAATTTCAACTCTTTTAAACGAAGAGATTATTGTAGAAAAAAGTGTCTTACCACATCCAGGTTGGCCATCAATAATAACTATATTATTAGTTAAATTATTAGATCTTTCAACTTTGATATCATCAATATTACTACTATCTAATTTATTCATAAAGAAATATATCTATAATATTATATGTTAAATTTGCCATTTAATACTTCAAACAATTTTTGAATATTATTACAAATCATGATAATTTGCTAAAATTTAATACTTTATTTGATTATAAACAAATAATATGAAAAAATTTAAAATATCTCAAATTCAATTTCAAGCTATGTCTACCCCTCAAGATAATGCTATTTTACTGGAAAAACTTTTTAAAAAAACTAATAAATTTAAACCAAATCTAATTTGCACACCGGAGTGTAGCAATATTATAACATTTGATAAAAAATATCTATTTAGTAATGTTAATTATCAAAATGATTGCCCAATAATTAAAATATCAAAAAAATTTGCTTTAAAAAATAAAGTTAATATTCATTTAGGCTCATTATTATTAAAAATTAAAGGGGAAAAAAAATTAGCTAATAGATCTATTTTAATTAATAAAAAAGGAGAAATTCAAAAAATTTATAATAAAATTAATTTATTTGATGTTAATATTAGCAATATTGAAAGCCATAGAGAATCACATTCATTTATAAAGGGAAAAAAGTTAGTTGTAACAAATATAGATGGAATTAAAATTGGATTAACTATTTGTTACGATTTAAGATTTCCCCTTTTATATAGAAAATTAGCAAAAAAAGGATCACAGATAATTTTGATTCCTGCTGCTTTTACAGTTCCTACTGGCATAGCTCATTGGGAAACTTTAGTTAGAGCACGCGCAATTGAAAACTCATTATTTATTGTAGCTACAAATATGTGCGGTATTCATCATTCAGGCAGAAAAACATATGGACATTCAATATTAATAGATCCTTGGGGCAAGATAAAAAACAAAGCATTTAAAAAATCTAAAATCTTAAATTCAATTTTAGATATAGAAGAAATAAATAGAACAAGATCAAAAATTCCTTCAATTTATAATGACTAAACCAAAGTCACTTTCACAAGGTATAGGTAATAATAATCAAGTGAAAAGATTTTATGACGAATGGTCTATAAATTATGATCGTAATCTTAAAAATTGGGGTTATACTGCTCCAACAAAATCAGCTATTATTTTACAAAAACATCTCCTTTATCACCCTGTTAAAATACTTGATATGGCCTGTGGCACAGGTTTGTTTGCAGAAAAAATCATAAAGATTTATCCTAATGCGCTTATTGATGGAATTGATATTTCAAAAGAAATATTAAAAAAAGCAAAACTTAAAAAAATATATAATAAGTTATTTTTTTCTAATTTTGATGAAAAAATTCCTATAAGAATCAAGTATAATTTAATTGCCTGTATTGGAGCAATGACTTACACAAAAAACCCTAGAAAATTAATTCTAAAAGTGCATGATTTAACTAAGCCTAAAGGTTTTTTTATTTTTAGTCATCGAGATGATTTGTGGAAAAAACAAAATTATCAAAAATTATTAGCCTCTTTATCCAATAAATGGAAAATAAAATTTATTTCTAAGCCTATATTATATCTTCCAAAAAACAGAGAATTTACAGATAAAATTAAAATTAAAATCGCATTATTAGAGAAAAATTAATATTTTTTATATTCTTAAAATAAAGAATCGGGTAAAAATAGGTAGGTTTATCTTCTATCCTAAACCAAATTAAAAGAAGGGATATCATCGCCGTTGTCCCTTCTTTTTTTTATACACTAATACTAAAAGTTTTGGCAATAGTGATTATTTATTTTTTTAGATTATTGAATTTCTCCATTCTTTTTAATGTTTTTTCACTCACGTGATGTTCAATTCCTTCAGCATCAGCTGCAGCAATTTTAGGTGCTAAACCTAAATTTAATAGAAATTTGTATACGGTATTATGTCTCTTTTTAGATTTATTTGCAACTTTTTGTCCTTTTAGGGTAAGAAAAATTGATCTGTAAGGTTCTTTTTTTATATAACCTTGGGATTGAAGTCTTTGTACTGTTTTGTTTGCCGTAGCTTGCGCTATATCTAGAGCGATAGCTATATCAACTATTCTAGCCTCACCATTATTATGAAGTAAATCTGATATTAACTCTAAATAATCTTCCGTATTCTCAGTTTTATGAGCGTTTCTTACTTTAGAAAAAGACATAAGAAATAATATATTATTTTTAATGAAATTTCATCAATAAAAATTATAGCCATAGCTATAAATTTTAGCTATATATACAATTTATTTAAAATAACCCTTTTAAAATGAATGCAATAATAAATACTTTTAAAAATAAAAGAGATGTTGCTTTTGCAAATGATGGGAGATTATTAAAAAAGTCCTTTTTTGGATTAATAATTTTAGCCTGTGCCTTACAATCAGGTGATTTTGGAAGCATTATTCGCCAATCAATAACCGACGCTTATTTACAAGTTTCTGTTTTTGTGGGTTTTACACTATTTATTTTTATTGGAATAGATAGTTTATCAAATTTTAATATTGAATTATTCTTAAAGAAAACAAAAAAATTTCATGTTCCTATTTCAGCTATTTTAGGATCTCTACCTGGCTGCGGGGGAGCAATTATTATTGTAACACAATTCATACAAGGCAGAATAGGTTTTGGCTCATTAGTAGCTGTGTTAACAGCTACTATGGGTGATGCTGCTTTCTTGATACTTGCCGTAGAGCCTTCAACAGGTCTGCTAATATTCATAATAGGTGGTATAGCCGGTACTATTAGTGGATATATCATTGATATAATTCATGGCTCTAATTATTTAATTCAAAGTTTTGAAGTACAAAAAAATAATGATAAAATTGATAAAACACTTGTATCTAAATTTAATATTTTTTGGTTTTTAGTATTTTTACCAGGATTTGTTTTTGGTATTTTGTTAGCTTTTCAAATTGATATTGATCAGTATTTAAATTTACCCAAGAATATTAGCTTGTTATCAATTATAGGCTCTTCTGGTGCTATATTATCGATATTCATGTGGTCTTTAAATCCTTTAAGTGATTTTCAATGTTCAATTGATAAATCGCGAGGCTTACTTTCAAGAGTTGTAGATACGACTAACTTTGTTACTACATGGGTAATTTGTGGTTTTCTTATTTTCGAAATAATTATTTTTTTTACTTCAGTAGATTTAAAAATATTTTTTGATATTTGGCTTCCATTTTTACCTTTAATGGGCATTTTATTTGGATTTCTTCCAGGTTGTGGTCCTCAAGTTGTTGTTGCTACGTTTTATTTAAATGGTTATATTCCACTTTCTGCTGAAATAGGAAATGCTATTTCAAATGACGGAGATGCACTTTTCCCAGCTATTGCTCTTGCTCCTAAGGCAGCTATTATAGCTACATTCTATAGTGCTTTTCCTGCTATAATAGTTGCTTATAGTTATATGTTTATTTTTGAATTATAACTATTCTATTTTAATTTTCCCTGAGATGATATTTTCCAATTTTATAGTTTTAATAGAAAGATTCATTTCTATGTCAATCTCATCACCTGATTTTATCAAACCTTCATTATTAGCTTTATAAATCCCATTTTCAATTAGTCTTTGTGATGAAATTCCTACTTTTTTCAGGAATTTTCGAATTTCCATATTTAAATTATCTTCATTCATGATAAGTCCTTTTTTTATAAGTCTAAATTTTTTTTTTGAGTTTGCCAACTTATTTTATGAACAAAAAAAATGATATTTCGTCTAAATCTCAACATAAAAACACTTTAAGGAATTTACGTATTAAAAAATTAGAAGAAAAAATGAAGTTAAATATTAAAAAAAGAAAATTAAATAGAAAAAAGAATAATGGATAAAATTATAGTTGATGGAAAATCTAATTTAATTGGATCAATAGATATTCCTGGATCTAAAAATGCTACACTTCCTATTCTGGTTGCATCATTGTTAAGCAAAAAAAATTTAAAAATTAACAATATTCCTGATTTGGAGGATATTAAGTCAATGATTAAGCTCTTAAAAAGTTTTGGTGTTTCAGTAACAAAAAAAGAAAATGAAGTAATCTTGAATGCAAAAAATTTAAAAAATAATATCGCTGATTATGATTTGGTAAGAAAAATGAGAGCTTCAATTCTAGTTCTAGGTCCATTATTAGTTAGATTTAAAAAAGCAACAATTTCTTTGCCTGGAGGTTGTGCAATTGGGACAAGACCGATTAATATTCATTTAGATTCTTTAAGTAAATTGGGTGTAAAATTTAAAATTGAAAATGGTTTTGTGAAAGGAATAGTAGAAAAAGAATTAGTTGGTTCAAAAATTATTTTACCCTTTCCAAGTGTTGGGGCAACTGAAAACTTATTAATGACAGCTTGTCTCTCCAAGGGTACAACAATTATTAAGAATCCAGCAAGGGAACCTGAAATTATAGATTTAGCAAAATCCCTAAATTCAATGGGTGCAAAAATTGCTGGTTCAGGAAGTAACACAATAATAATTGAAGGAGTAAAAAATTTAAAAGAGGCAAATCATAAAATTATGTTTGATAGGATTACTGCAGGTACTTTTATTATAGCAGCTGTAATGACAAACAGTAAATTTAAAATAAATAACATAAATATTAAATATCTTACATCATTGATTCAAACTTTAAATAAAATGAAAGCAAAATTAAAAATTCAAAAAAATTCCATTACTGTGAATCCAACTAGTGAAATTAAAGGTATCAATATTAATACAGCGCCATATCCAGGATTTCCTACGGATCTTCAAGCTCAAATGATGGCGTTAATGTGCCTTGCAAAAGGAAATTCAAAAATTAGTGAAAAAATTTTTGAAAATAGATTTTTGCATGTAGCAGAATTGAATAGATTAGGAGCTAATATTAAAGTCATTAAGGATACAGCTTTTATTCAAGGCAATGTAAGATTTAAAGGAGCTCAAGTAATGGCAAGTGATTTGCGTGCTAGTGTTAGCCTTGTTTTAGCTGCTATATGTGCTGAAGGAAAAACAGTCATTAATAGAGTTTATCACCTTGATAGAGGATATGAAAAAATTGAAAAAACTCTTGGAAATTGCGGACCAAAAATTACTAGAAAAAAATAAAATTTTTATAGAACTTTTTAAATACAAGTATAAAACGACCTAAAATTTATTATGAGCGATAAAATTTTTATAGCAGTTCCAAGAGGACGAATAATTAAAGAGTGTAAAAAAGTTTTAAATAAAACTTCATTTGCTCCAGATCCTCAATTATTTGATGATAAATGCAGAAAGCTAACTTTTGCTTCTAATGATAAATCTATTAATTATATAAAAGTTAGAGCATTTGATGTTTGTACATTTGTAGCATTTGGAGCAGCTCAAATAGGTATTGCAGGTGAAGATGTTATACAAGAATATTCTTATTCTGAAGTTTATAGTATATTAAGTTTAAATTTTGGCTATTGCAGACTTTCTGTTGCAGCTTCAACCAAACTTATAAAAGAAGAAGATCCTTCAATTTGGAGCAATATTAGAGTGGCAACAAAATATCCTAACATAACAAAAAAATTTTTTGCTAATAAAGGAATCCAAGTTGAAGCTATTAAGCTTAATGGTTCAATGGAATTAGCACCATCACTTTCAATGTGTAAAAGAATAGTTGATTTAGTTTCTACAGGAAAAACTTTAAAAGCTAATGGTTTAAAGGAAGTTGAAGAAATTATTAAAGTAAATTCTAAATTAATTGTTAATAGATCTGCTTATAAGACTAAATTTCAGAAAATAAATTTGATAATAGAAGAAATAAAAAAAATCATATCGTGAAAAAAATAAAAAAAATAAATAAAAATTTTTACAATAATTTATCCATACATTTAGAAAAACGATCTCAACAAAATATTCCAAAAATAGATACTAAAGTTAAGAAAATTATTCTTGATGTAATTAAGTCAGGTGATAAATCTCTATTTAAATATGCTAAAAAGTTTGATAGTTCATTAATTAATGAATCTAATATTCTAATTCCTAAAAATATTAGAAACACTTATAAGGATAAAATAGATCCAAAAATTTTAAATGCTTTTAAAATTTCAATAAAAAATATTACAAATTTTCATAAAAAACAATTACCTAAAGGATTTAAAATTTTACGTAATGGTGCAAAAGTTAGTTCAGTTTGGAAGCCTATTGATTCTGTTGGATTATATATACCAGGAGGGAGTGCTGTTTATCCCTCTTCATTAATTATGAATGTAATTCCTGCAATGGTAGCTGGAGTAAAAAGAATAGTTTTAGTTACCCCTTCAAAGGTAAATAAAATTAATCCCTACATACTAGCCTTAATAGATGAGTTAAAAATTAAGGAAGCTTATCAAATAGGAGGACCACAAGCTATTGCAGCTTTAGCATATGGTACAAAAAGCATTAAGGCAGTAGATAAAATCTTTGGACCTGGGAATGCTTATGTAGCTAGTGCAAAAAAACAAGTTTATGGAAAAGTAGGAATAGATCTAATTGCTGGACCCTCAGAAATAGTAGTTGTAGCAGATAAAAATAACAATCCTGATTGGATTGCTGCAGACTTAATTGCTCAAGCTGAGCATGATGAAAAAGCTCAATCAATTTTAATAACTGATGATGAAAATTTTTCAAATAAAGTTTTATCTAGTTTGAAAATATTAATTCAACATCTTCCAAAAAAAACAACTATTAATAAAAGTTTAAATAAATTTGGCTTAATTATAATTGTAGATGATATTAAAAAGTCTTCTGATATTATAAATTTTATAGCCCCAGAACATTTACATCTTCAAAATAAATCAAGATATAGTATTCTTAAAAATGTTAATAATGCAGGATGCATATTTATTGGCAAATATTCATCCGAAGCGTTTGGTGATTATATTATCGGAACTAATCATATTTTACCAACTTCAGGTACTGCAAAATTTTCTTCTGGTTTGGGAGTTATAGATTTTATGAAAAGAATTTCTTTAGTTGATATAGGCTTTTCCGCTTATTCACTCTATGAAGATAATGTATCAAAAATGGCAGAAGTAGAAAATTTAGATGGACATAAACTATCGGTTAAAATTAGACAAATAGAAAAAAAATAAATATAGAGTTTTATAAATAATGGAGAATTAATGCCTAAAGAAGGATCAATTGAATTTCAGGGCGTTGTCTTGGAATTGCTACCCAATGCAATGTTTAAAGTTAAATTAGAAAATGATCATGAAATTTTAGCACACTCATCTGGCAAAATGAGGAAAAATAGAATTCGTGTTCTTGCAGGAGATAAAGTTACTGTAGAGATGACCCCATATGATTTAACTAAAGGACGTATAACTTTTAGATGGAAATAAAAAAAAAATTATCTGGTAAAATTATAAAATTACAAAAGAAAAAAAATAAATGCCCTACATGTAAAAAAAACTCAACTGAGACTTTTGCCCCTTTTTGTTCAAAAAAATGCAGTGACTTAGATTTAATGAAATGGTTATCTGACGAAAATTCCATTAATTTAAATTAATAAAATAGTTAATATTGTAGAATATTTAATTGAATTAATCAAAAAAACAATTTATCAACATTTTCTTTTGCCCAGATAGCTCAGTTGGTAGAGCAGAGGACTGAAAATCCTCGTGTCGGTGGTTCGATTCCGCCTCTGGGCACCACTTAAGTTATAAATAGAAAACTTGATAATAATTTTATAATTTATTTAAAAACTTATCTTATCTGTTAAAATATTATTTTGTTTATATTATTTTCTAAATGTTAGTTAAAAATATCTTTAAAAGTTTAATTGCATTATTAACATTATTTATTTTTATTATTTTTTTATATTTTTCTTATTTTGATACAGGGTTATTTTTCTCTTTTCATTATTTAAAATCAAAAACTGATGTTAGTTATAGAGTAAATCAAGAAACTTTAGATATTACAAATATTCAAGATAAAAAAGAAGATTATGATATCACTTTTAATTCTAAATTAGGTTTATTATCTAAGATGAAATTAGATTTACCATCAATTAATTTTGATTCTTATTCAAATCAAATAGAGGAAGAAAGTTTAGAAATAATAAATTGGGAAAGATCTAATGGAGGTAATTTTTCAAATAAATTTTCAAATTTTGATCAGTTAAATAAACTAAATATTGATGATTTAGAATTGCTCTGGAAATATGATAGCGCCAATAATCACTTTATAAAAAAAACTTGGATGAATAATGTTGAAGTTAATCCAGTTTTTTATGATGGAATAGTTTATTTTACAACTCCATATAAAGAAATTATTGCCATTGATGTAATTTCTGGAAAGGTAGTCTGGAAATTTAATTCTCTAAAAAAAATTGATGCTAGAGGTATTTTGTTTTGGTTAAATAATAAAAATCCAAAAAAATCATGCTTGTTCGTTCCAATAAGAGATGTAGTTTTTTGCATAAACCCCAAGTCAGGCAAAAAAATAAATTCATTTGGAACAAGAGGTTTTATTAATACTGGAATAGTTAGGGCAGCTCCAGTTGTTTGGAAGGATAAATTAATTGTAGCATCATTAGACTCCTTAAAAATAAAAGCCTTTAATTTACCGTCTGGAAATTTTGCTTGGGAAATTCCAATCCATCCAATTAATAAAAATTTTAAAGGAGGTACTCCCTGGGGAGGTATATCTTTAGACTCAAAAAGAAATTTATTATTTGTTTCTACAGGAAATCCTAGACCTGCTTTATATGGTGGTAGCAGGGAAGGTAAAAATAAAAATTCAAACAGTATTATAGCCTTTGATTTAATTAATAAAAATATCAAATGGTCATTTCAAGAGGTTGCTCATGATTTATGGGATTATGATATTGCATCTCCCCCCCTTTTAACTTCTATAAAAATAAATGATAAAATTATTGATGTAGTAATTGTGATGACAAAAATAGGTAATACTTATGTTTTTGAAAGAGATAGTGGAGAATCAATTTTTGATATTAACTATAAAAAAGCTCCTATATCTGATGTTTATAATGAAAAAACAGCATCTAAACAAATATTTAATAGAATTCCTGTGCCAACAATTAAATTAGAATTTGAAATTAATGACTTAGACAAAAGAAGTTTGCAAGATCGTAATCATTATTTAAATGATATTGAAAGTTATAAATTTGGATGGTTTGAACCTCCCTCATTAGAAAAAACATTATTATTATATGGCCTACATGGCGGTGCTCAATGGCCAGGTGGAGTTTTTGATCCTTATTCAAATAATTTATTTATTCCCGTCAATCATATACCTTGGAAAATTAGATTATTTATAAGTTCAAATGAAGAACAACCACAATATCTTAAAGAAGAATATAACTTGTATGAAAAAAATTGTTCTTCTTGCCATGGCAAAAAAAGAAACGGTATTTATATCACGAGTAAAGAAAAGGAAATTAAATATATCCCAAGTTTAATAGATATATACAATAAAAAATATCCTTCCTTTGATGTGTTTTACTCAAGAATTTTAAATAAACATAAGAATATTTTCTCAAGTAGCGAGATTGATAAAATTTATAAATTATTTAAAAAATGGGATGATAAGATTAAAAAAAACAATTCAGGTAAAATCAATTTTCAATGGTCCCAACTTTTATACAATGATAATTTACCAGCAACAAGTCCTCCTTGGGGCAAAATAGTTTCTTTAAATATGAATACAGGTTTGTTAAATTGGGAAGTTCCCAATGGTTATGTAGGAGAAACAAAAATAGGAACTTCAAATTTTGGAGGAATTCTTGTTACAAAAAGTGGATTAATTTTTGCAACAGGGACAGATGATAATAAGGTTGTTGCTCTAAACTCAGAAAATGGTAATGAATTATGGTCTTATCAAATGGATTCTGCTGGAAGTACTTCACCAATGACTTTTATATGGAAAGATAAGCAAATTTTAATTGTTGTAGCCTCAGGAGGAAGATATCATAATTATAATGACAAATCAGGTACAATTTATGCTTTTGCTATTAAAAAATGATCTCTAATTTTAAGAATAAATCTTTTTTACATAAGATAAAAGATAAATGGGAAAGAAGGAATAAAGGTAATTTTTTCCTATTAATTAAAAATTATTATCTATATTTTTTTCAAAAAATTTTTTTAAAACAAAAGTTTAAACGTAGATATATTATTTCCCAAATTAATAAAAAATCAGTTATTGCAGAAATAGGTGTTTGGAGGGGCGAATTTTCTAAAAAAATATTAGATTATTGTATGCCAGAAAAATTATTTTTAATTGATCCATGGTTATTTGATATTAAAGTAAGAGGTTGTGCTCCTCAGGTAGAAGGAAAAGAGCCTTTAAATCAAAAGTATTTTGATCAAGCATATAATGAAACAATTTCAAAATTTGCAAACAACCTCAATGTTGAAATTATAAAAAATACCTCGCTAGACTCATCAAAAAAATTTAATAATGAATATTTTGATTATATTTATATTGATGCTGAACACAGCTATAATGCTGTAAAGCAAGATTTAAATTGTTGGTATCCTAAATTAAAAAAAAATGGTTATATGTTTGGAGATGATTATCATTGGAGAGAAGAAGATGGCACTCTGAGTGTTGAGAAAGCTTATCAAGAATTTTTTGAATTAAATAAAATAAAACATTGGTGTGTCTTTAAATCACAGGTAATATTTCAAAAAAAATGAAAAATAAGATAATAATAAGTTCATCTGATAGCAAGTATTTTCACTTGTTAAAAGAATTGCACCAGTCTTTAATTTTTAATAATATATTAGATGAATATGATTTTGGTATTTTAGATACAGGTTTAATTTCAACTCAATTGGATTATTTTAGAGATCACGGATCAATAATTAAAATGGCTAAATGGAATGTAAATGTTCCTAATTATAAAATTCGTAACAGAGATCATTTAAAAACTCAGGTTGCAAGAGCCTTTTTGCCTGATTATTTTCATAATTATAAAATGTATATTTGGTTAGATGCAGATACTTGGGTTAATGATAAAGATACCTTTTTATTATTTGAAAGAGGAGCTACAAAAAACAAACTCTGTATTACTCCTCAAACTGATCGAGCTTATGGAAAATTTGCTAAAGTAGATTGGTTTTTAGGTTTTCCAACAAAAATAAGAACAATCAATTATAAAAATATAAGCAAATCTATATCTTATGCTTTAGGCAGAAAGTTTTCACTACATCCAACGCTTAATGCAGGTGCTTTTGCAATAAATGATAGCGAAGATTTATGGAAAATATTACAGAATAATACGAAGAAAGCTGCAAAAAAAGGACGAATATTTGGAACAGATCAGGTTGCATTAGCTTTAAGTGTTTATGAAGATAAGATGCCAGCTGAGCTTTTGCCAGCTTACACAAATTGGATGTGTGAATTTCATTTACCATATCTAAATCAGATAGAAAAAAAATTTGTTGAACCCTTTTTGCCTCATCATTCAATAGGTTTAATACATTTAGCTGGCTTAGATGATATAAGAACTGATAAAAAAAAATTTTTAAATATTACAGATTTAAATGGAAGGTCTCATAATCTATCTTTAAGATTCAAAGAAAGTAAAAATGTTTAAATTTGAAAAATTAGTATTTGGCGATCTAGGATGGGGTGATGAATTTCTCATGGCAATGTTAATGACAATTATTGTTAGTATTTTTTCTATGGGTTTAGGAATTTTTATTGCTATTTTTACTGCATGGGCAAAGCTTAGTTATTCAAGATTATTAAAATTAATTGCAAATTTTTATACAACTATAATTAGGGGAGTTCCTGAACTTTTAGTTATATATTTAATATTTTTTGGCGGTAGTTCTTTAGTTATGAAGCTTGCTAAAAGTTTTGGTTATAATGGCTATATTGAACTTAATGCACTAACAATTAGCATTGTAGCTATTGGAATAATTTCTGCAACATACTCAAGTGAAGTATTAAGGGCAGCTTATTTGTCTATACCAAAAGGCCAAATTGAAGCTGCCAAATCACTTGGCATGTCAAAATGGGCAATTTTTTATAAAATTCTTAGTCCGCAAATTTTAAGACATGCAGTTCCAGGACTAGGTAATGTTTGGCAAGTTACTTTAAAAGATACTTCTTTGATTTCTGTGACAGGTTTAGTTGAAATTATGAGACAAACAAGAATTTCTTCAAATGTAGAACATTCTCCATTAACTTTTTTAGTAACTGCAGCAGTTTTATATTTATTTCTTACAACTTTTTCTTCAAAGTTTTTTAATCATATAGAAAGAAAAACAAACAAAGGATATGCTTAGAAATGATATCTAATTTTTTTATATACATAAATGATTCTTTAATTTTTAATAATTTTAAATTAGTTTTCAGCGCACTTGATGAAACCTTATTACTTCTTGCTGTTTCTCTGCCTATAGGTTTCTCTCTCTCATTGATTATGGCCCTTGGAAGAATTTCTAAAAATATTTTTATTTCAAAACCAATAGCAACTTATATTTTTATTATTAGAGGAACTCCTTTATTGGTTCAAATTTATTTAATTTATTTTGGATTAGGCTCTATAGAAATGATTAGAGAAAGTTTTTTTTGGATATTATTAAAAGAACCTTTTTGGTGTGGAGTTTTAGCTTTAACAATTAACACAGTAGCTTATGGTGCTGAAATATTTAGAGGTGGCATTCAGTCTGTTACACAAGGTCAGATAGAATCTGGTAAATCACTTGGATTTTCTACTTTTTCTTTGTATAGAAGAATAGTTTTTCCAATTGCTCTTAGACAAGTTTTGCCATCTTATGGAAATGAACTAATACTTATGGTTAAAGCTACTTCATTAGTCAGTTTAACTACTTATATGGAGATGACAGGAATAGCCCGAAAAATTATGGCTAAGACATTTGCTCCTGTTGAAGCATTTATTGCTGCTGGTATTTTATATTTATTTTTAAATTTTTTGGTAGTGCAATTAATTAAATATTTAGAGTGGAAGTATAATCCTCATTTAAGATTTAATAATTAAATTTTTATAAATTATAACCTACTTCATTTATTGCATTTTTCAAATATGCATATCCAATTTTAGCAAATTCAAGAGGATTCGATTTTTTTGGATCTTGTTCTGCTTCTATAACTAACCATTTGTTATAATTATTTTTATATAGAATTTTTAATAATGGAATATAATCTATGCATCCATCACCTGGAACAGTGAAAACTCCTTCTAAAAATGAATCTCTAAAACTTAAATTTTTATCTAAAGAATTATCTAAAATATTTTTTCTTATATCCTTACAATGAACATGATTAATTCTAGTAATATAATTTTTTAAAACTTTATAATAATCTGCTTGGGCAAATAATAAATGACCTGTGTCATAGAGAAGAAATGTTTTATCATTTGTCTCATTCAAGAATCTATCTACATCTTCTTCCGTTTGAATAACTGTTCCCATATGTTCATGATAAGAAATAGGTATTCCAATATCATCTAATCTATTTGATAGCTCTGATATTTTTTTTCCATAATCTTTCCATTCATTATCTTTAAGTATAGGTCTGGAAGTAAGTGGTCTATTGACATCACTCTGTATAGAGCCAGAAACATCAGCAAAAACAAATACATCTGCATTAATTAATTTTAGCAAATTTATATGTTCTTGCATGGCTATCCATTCTTCTTCGATGGATCTTTCTCTAATTAAAGCCCCATACCAGCCTCCTGGCATTCTTAATTGATATTTATTTAGTAAAAATTTTATAATTCCTGAGTTTCGAGGGAATTTACCCCCAAGTTCTATTCCGCTAAATCCGGCCATTTTTGCTTCTTCTAAACACTGTTCAATAGGGGTATCTCCACCAAGTTCTGGCATATCATCATTACTCCAAGCTATCGGTGCTATTCCTAAATTAATTTTCATATGTATTTTATATTATTCATATTTGAGGATTTGCTAATTTGAAAGTATTAATTTAGTTTATTTATATGAAAATTTTAATAATTGATGGTAATGAAAAAGCTGCTTCTGATCGTTATACTAAACTTGGAATGCAAACGCAATATGAAGTTTATAAAACAGTATTAGAAAATATATCAAAAATTAAATTGGATATTTTTACAATTCATCCTGCATGTTCAGATAATTTTTTATCAAAAGGATTGAATCTAGGAGATTTTGACGGAATAGTATGGACTGGAAGTGTATTAAATATCTACGATCAAAAACCTTCTATAGATAGACAAATTGAACTCGCCAAAGTTTTGATGAATAAAAAAAATAAAATTTTTGGAAGCTGCTGGGGTTTGCAAGTTTTGGCTACTGCAGCGGGGGGAAAAGTAAGAAAAAATCCTAAAGGTTTAGAAGCAATAATAGCAAAAGATATTAAACTTAATCATGAAGGAATTTTACACCCTATGTATAAAAATAAACCCTTAGAATTTAATGCTTTTTGTTGGCATTATGATGAAATAGAAACTTTGCCAAATGAAACTACAGTTTTATCATCTAATAATAGAAGTGAAGTGCAGTCATTTTGTTTTAATAAAGAAAAATCTGAGGTATGGGCTGTTCAATATCATCCTGAATTTAATCCTAAATGGATGTCTGGACTTATGTTTCAAAGGAAGCAATTATTATTCGATGAAAATATTTTTAATTCTGAGGAAAAATTTGGAAAATTATATGACTATTTATCTAATATAAAAAATAATAATTTACTTAAAAATGAATTAGAAATTTCAGACTCATTGGTAGATGATAAAATTCACACTATTGAATTATTTAATTGGTTAAATCATGTTAAGAATAATATTTGATAAGTAAATCTATAGTTTTTTTCCATTTCTTTATTTCTTTATCAATAATATTTTTTTTAATTTTTGGTCTATAAATTATATCAGATTTCCACATTTTTGTTATTTCTGAAGTATTTTTAATCAAACCACAGCTTAATGCTGCCAAATATGCAGCCCCAAGTGCAGTAGTTTCTATATTTTTTGGCTTTATGATATTGGTTTGTAAAATGTTAGAGAGGCTTTGTGTAAAATTTTGATTAGTTACCATTCCTCCATCCACTCGTATCTCATTAAAATTAATTTTTGAATCTTTTTTTATTGCATTTACTAAATCTGATGTTTGAAAAGATATACTATCTATTGTGGCTTTAACAAATTCATTAATAGATGTATTTCTAGTTAACCCAAAAATAACACCTCTTACTTTTGGTTGCCAATGAGGCGCCCCCAATCCTGTTAAAGCTGGTACAAATATAATATTTTCATTTTTATTAGATTTTGAATATAGTAAGTTTGTTTCTTTAGAATTTTTAAACATTAATAATTGATCTCTTAGCCATTGTATTGCTGACCCAGCAACAAAAATACTGCCTTCAAAACAGTACATCTTTTTATTACCAATTTTATAAGCAACTGATGTTATTAATCTATTTTTAGATAATTTAAATTTATTGCCAATATTCATTACTAAAAAGCAGCCCGTCCCATATGTACTTTTAATTTGACCTTTTTCAAAGCAAGCTTGACCTATTGTTGCCGATTGTTGATCCCCTGCCATACCTCCAATATTTATGCTTTCACCAAATAATGTAGTTTGTCCAAACTTATATGTATTAGGAGTTACTCTAGGAAGTATCTTTAACGGTATATTGAAAATTTTTAACAATTCTTTTGACCAAATTTCTTTTTTAGAATCATATAACATAGTCCGTGAAGCATTAGTTATATCAGTCAGGTGAGATTTTTTATTAGTAAGATTCCATAATAACCATGTATCTATTGTGCCAAACAAAAGTTGATTATTTTTTAATAACTTCTTAGCTTTATTATTATTGTCTAATATCCACTTAATCTTTGTTGCAGAAAAATATGGATCCACAATCAAGCCTGTAATTTTTTGAATTTTCTTATCTAATCTTTTTTTAATTAAAAGTTTGCAATAATCAGCAGTTCTTCTATCTTGCCATACTATAGCTTTATGAATTGGCTTGCCATTTTTTTTATTCCATAAAACTGTTGTTTCTCTTTGGTTTGCTATGCCTATTGAAAAAATGTTTATACTTTTTATTTTATTTCTTTTTATAATTTTGTTGATCAAATATTTTATATCTTTCCATATTTCTAGAGCATCATGCTCTACCCAACCATTTTTAGGAAAATACTGTTTAAATTCTTTTTGCACAGCATCAATTACTTTAAATTTTTTATTATAAAGAATTACTCTTGAGCTAGTAGTTCCTTGATCAATACTTAGTAAAAATTTTTTCATATAATTTACACATCTAAATTATTAATAAAATTGGCATTTTCCTGAATAAAATTATATCTACTGTCTGCTTTTTTTCCCATTAACGAATCAAAAAGTTTTTCAGTTTTTTTAGTTTCTTTTGCACCATCTTTTAATTTTATTTTTATTAATAATCTTTTTTGTGGGTCCATTGTAGTTTCTTTAAGTTGATTTGCAGGCATTTCTCCCAACCCTTTAAAACGAGTAATTTGAGGTGATGATAATTTTTTATTTATACTAAGAATTTTATTTCTTTCCTTTTCATCAAAAGCAAAAAAATGTTCATTTTTGTATGATATTTTATAAAGAGGTGGCATAGCAAGAAACAAATTACCATTTTCAATAATTTTTCTCATATATTTATAAAAAAAAGTTATTAATAATGTTGTTATGTGAGATCCATCTACGTCTGCATCTGTCATTAGTATCACTTTTTCATATCTCAAATTTGCTAATTTAAAATTATTGCCTAAACCACATCCTAGGGCTTGAATTAAATTTTGTATCTCATTATTATCTGCTATTTTTGATAAAGAAACACTATGTACATTCATTATTTTTCCCCTGAGAGGCAAAATTGCTTGATTTTCTCTAAATCTTGCTTGTTTTGCAGATCCTCCAGCGCTGTCTCCTTCAACTATAAATAATTCTGTTCCTTGAACATTTTTATTTGAGCAATCAACTAACTTTCCTGGCAGTCTATTTTTTTCTTTTACAGTTTTTCTTTCTAGCTCTTTGAATTTTGTAATGTCAGTTCTTAATAAAGATCTTTCAATTAATATCTCAATTAACTTAATTGATTCTTTTTTATTACTATTTAACCATAGGATAAATTGATTTTGTAATAGCTCTTCTAGTTTTTTTTGAAGTTTTGGCATAGCAATTCTTTTTTTTGTCTGACCTTCAAAACTTGGAGATGTAATAAAAATTGAAATAAAAGAATCAACATAGTCAAATAAATCACTCGCAATAATATTTGCTGATTTTGTTAATTGGTTTTTTTGTCCAAATAGTTTTAATGATTTGATAATAGAATTTTTTAGAGAATTTTCATGAGAGCCACCATCTGGCGTTTGTATAGTATTGCAAAAAGATAGAATTGAAGAATGATCTGAATTATTAAAAGATATATATACCTCGCATCTTTCTTTTGAATTAATGTCTAAATTAGTATGAAAATCTTTAGAAATTGCTTTTTTTCGATTTAAATAATTTTCATTCATATAATCTATTATCCCTTTAGGATAAATAAATTCTTCTTTAAAAGGAGTTTTGTCTGAAATTAATTCCTTATCTATTGAAAAAGATATTTTTGTGCCTTTAACTAGTACAGCTTTCATTTTAATAAACGAATAAAGTTTTTTAGGAGAAAAAATTATATTTTCAAAAATTTCTTTGTCTGGAATAAAAGATATTGAAGTGCCTCTTAAATTTTTATTACATTTTTGTATCTTAATTTTTGTCTTGGGTTTTCCTCGTGAATAAGTTTGTGAATAAGATTTTGATTTACTAAATATTTTAATTTCTAGTTTTTCACTTAAAGCATTTACAACAGATATGCCAACACCATGCAGACCTCCTGAAGTTTTATAAATGTTTTCTGAAAATTTTCCTCCTGAATGAAGAGTGGTTAAAACAATTTCAAAAGCTCTTTTAGTTTTATATTTAGGATGAAAATCTACAGGGATGCCTCTCCCATCATCTTTAATTGTAATTGACTTATCTTTGGAATAATGAAAATTAATATTTTTTGCATATCCAGCTACTACTTCATCAATTGAATTATCTAAAATTTCATTAACTAAATGATGAAGTCCTTCCTGATTAGTATTTCCAATGTACATACCAGGCCGTTTTCTAACTGGTAGTAATCCTTCTAGAACTTCAATATCTTTGGCTCCATAACTTTTGTTTTTAGGCATGATTATTCTTTAACAAAACTATCAAGTCTTTAAAATAAAAAAAACCGCTACCAAAAATTGATAGCGATTTTTTTTTATAATTTAATTTATTTTAAACGTCGTAATATAGATTAAATTCATGCGGATGAGGTCTTAAATTCATTGGGTTAACTTCATTTTCTCTTTTATAAGATATATAGGTTTCAATATTATCTTTTGTGAAAACATTGCCTTGAAGTAAATATTTATGATCTTTTTCAAGTGCGCTTAAAGATTCGCTTAATGATCCTGGTGTAGAAGGAATTTTAGCAAGTATATTAGCAGGTGCTTCATAAATATTGATATCTGTTGGCTTACCTGGATCAATTTTATTTTTTACTCCATCCAAACCTGCCATTAAAATAGCTGAAAATGCAAGATAAGGATTTGAAGATGGATCTGGACATCTAAATTCTACTCTTTTTGCTTTTGGGCTAGCAGTATAGTTGTTTGGAATTCTTACAGATGCTGTTCTATTGGCTTGTGAGTAAGCTATGTTTACCGGAGCTTCAAAACCAGGCACTAGACGTTTATAAGAATTTGTAGTTGGTGCACAAAATGCTAATAATGATGGAGCATGCTTTAAAATGCCACCAATGTAATGCAATGCAAAATCACTTAAATCTGCATAATTACCTTTTTTATACATTAAAGTTTTATTTTTTTTCCAAATACTTGAATGAACATGCATGCCTGAGCCATTATCTTCAAATAGAGGTTTTGGCATAAAAGTAGCAGTCATACCATGCTGCTTTGCAACATTCTTGACAACATATTTATATTTCAAAAGATCATCAGCCATAGCTAAGAGTGGAGAAAATTCTAAATCTATTTCACATTGTCCGCCAGTAGCTACCTCATGATGAGAGGCTTCTACATTAACTCCAATATCTTCCATAGTTAAAACCATTTCAGTTCTTAAATCTTGCAAACTGTCTGAAGGAGGCAGAGGAAAATATCCTTGTTTGTGTCTAGGCTTATGTCCTAAATTAGGGTCCTCACTTCTGCCGGTATTCCAAGCTCCTTCGTTTGAGTCAACTTCATGAAATGCAAAATTTGAGCCTGAATCATATTTTATGTCATTAAAGACAAAAAATTCTGCTTCTGGTCCAAAATATGCCGTATCTCCTAAACCTGAAGACTTCAAAAATTTTTCAGCTTTCTGAGCTATAAATCTAGGATCTTTTGAATAACTTTCATAAGTTATTGGATCAACAATATTACAATAAAATGCGATAGTTTTTTCAGAATAAAAAGGGTCTAAATATCCTGTTGTTACATCAGGTACCATCGTCATATCGCTATTTTCAATTGATTGGAAACCTCTTACAGATGATCCATCAAAACCAACACCATCAACAAATAAATCTTCCTTTAAATATTTAATTGGTATTGAGATATGATGAGTTGATCCAGGCATATCTGTAAAACGAAGATCAATCATTTTTATCTCTTCATTTTTAATCTTTTTTAAAAGTTCTTTTGGTGTTTTGCAGTTATATTTCATAATTACCTCACGCTTTAAAACAACTAACCTTACTTATTAAGATTAGCATAATAATAGTCATGCTCTAGTTATGAAATCTGCTATTATGCGCGTTCCTTCAGCGATGCCTACTTCCGACCCTTTTGGGTTGAACGATTTATAACTTTTGCATGCGTTCCTTCGATCACTAATGATCTACTTCCGATTTAAATAAAATTTAAATTGAACGATTGGCGACCCTTTTATTGATTTTTTAGTTATTGTAAAGAAATTTAGACAGCATCACTGTCTTTTTCACCTGTTCTAATTCTCATTGCTTGTTCTATTGGAGAAACAAAAATCTTTCCATCTCCTATTTTTCCTGAATATGCAGCATTTTTTATAGTTTCCATTGCTTTTTTGACATTTTTATCTTCAACTATTAATTCTATTTTAATTTTTGCATGAAATTCATCATCATAATTTAAATTTTTTTCAATTCCACCGTCTTGACCTCTTTGTCTGCCAAAACCTTTAACATCCAATATAGTCATACCAGACAAACCAATTTCATGTAGTGCCTCTTTAACTTCAGATAATTTAAGAGGTTTAATAATTGCTTCGATTTTTTTCATATTTTTGAAAGTCTATAAACTGCTTTTTCAATGTTTTCTATAGAATTTGCGTAACTCAATCTAACAAAATCATTCGCACTATCACCAAAACTTGATCCAGGAACAATTGCAACTCCATGTTCATTTAAAGCTATACTAGAAAATTCCTCACCAGACATATTAAATTTAGAAATGTTTGGAAATGCATAAAAAGCACCTCCTGGTTTGAAACAAGTTATTTTACCTAATTTATTAAGTTCTTTATAAATAAAATCTTTTCTTCTTTCAAATTCATCAATAATTTTTTTTACTTCTTCTTGAGAACCTTTTAAAGCTTCAATTCCTGCATATTGAGAAATGGAGTTTGGACATGAGTGATCATTTACACAAAGTTTATTTGCATAATCAATAATTTTTTTAGGCCAAACACTCCATCCTAATCTCCATCCAGTCATACAATAAGTTTTGCTCCAACCTTCTAATATTATTAATCTATTTCTTATTGACTCATACTTTAATAAACTAGGCATTTCTAAATTTTCAAATATAATTTTGCTATAAATTTCATCACTCAAAATTGCTATGTTAGGATATTTCTCTAACAAACTAACTAACTTGAAAATTTTATCTTCTTTCATAAAAGATCCCGTTGGATTATTGGGATTGTTTATAATTATTAAGCTAGTTTTTTTTGATATTAAGCTTTCAAGTTTATCTATATTTATTTCAAAATTATCTTCTTCATCTAAATTTAATGGAACTGGCTTCGCACCACTATATTTTATCATCGATCTATAAATTGGAAAACCTGGATCAGGATATATTATTTCTTTATTCTCATCTCCAAAAATTAATGCTGAAAAAAAAATTACAGGCTTACCTCCTGGCGTAATTAAGATATTGTCAGGATTTATAGAAACTTGATAATTATTGTATATGTTTTCTGATACAGCTTCTCTTAATGGAAGTATGCCGTTTGAAGGAGTATACCCATGATGTCCATCAATTATAGCTTTTTTTGCTGCTTCTAAAATGTTGCTAGGAGTAGGGAAGTCAGGTTGTCCAATACCAAGATTTACGATATCTTTACCTTCTGATTGCAACATATTAGCTTTAGCAAGAATTGAGAAAGCTGTTTCAGTTTCTAATTCAAATAATCTTTTGGAAACCTGCATTATTTTGATATACCCGAAAATTATAAAAAAATAACCAATAAAATCATGGCGAACGTAGCTCAGTTGGTTAGAGCGCGGGCTTGTGGTGCCCGATGTCGGGGGTTCGAATCCCCTCGTTCGCCCCATTATTTAAAAAAACAATATTCCTTGTTGTTAATTTATTAAGTTCAACATAAAAGCGAAAAATTAAAGGGCCGGTGGTGGAATTGGTAGACACGCGAGATTTAGGTTCTCGTGCCGTGAGGTGTGAAGGTTCAAGTCCTTTCCGGCCTACCATG
>MDSW01077154.1_pt1 | contig 26554 bp, 26 predicted proteins | sample 811171 | NCBI WGS metagenome assembly MDSW01 (sample SAMN05326641, study PRJNA326480) | marine metagenome | isolation source: seawater | place: Atlantic Ocean: North West | collected 2012 | reverse complement strand
CACTGAAGTCGGTCACGACCCGGGTGCGGGTCCCGGGGGTGTAAGGGCGGAAATTACGGATTGCCATGACGATTCAGACCCTCAGGACTCAGGGAAGAGTTGGATCGAGTTGCCCTCAGCAAGGCGCACAACAGCTTTCTTCACCTGGGCGCGTTTGCCGGTGAAGCGACCCATCCGTCGACTGCGTCTGGGCGGGTTCATCGTGCTGACCCCGGTCACCTTCACATCAAAGAGCTGTTCGACAGCAGCTTTGATGTCAGGCTTCGCGGCTCGGTGGTCCACCTCGAAGGTGTATTGGTTGAATTCGAGGGCACGGGTGGCCTTCTCGGTAATCAGAGGCCGACGGATCACGTCCGCCAGGCGATCTTGGAAACGCTCAGTCATCGCCGTAGACCTCCTGGATGGTTGCGAGAGCTTCCTCGCCTAGCACCAGCGCATTGGCGTGGAGCAGGTCGAACACGTTCAACTGATTTGCTGCAATCAGCTTCACTTTTTCGAGATTGCGGACTGAGCGGCGAACCACATCGCTGGGGGCACTCAGCACAATCAGCACCTTGGCGTCCGATGCGATTCCAAGACGACCCAGGGCATCGGTGACTTCGCGCGTCTTGGGGACCTCGAGGCCGGTCCCAAAATCTTTGACGACCTTGATGTCTTCAAGACGAGACATCAAGGCTGTGCGTAGTGCCAGACGACGCTCCTTACGGTTCATCGCCAGGTTGTAGGACCGAGGCTTCGGGCCAAAGACGATGCCACCACCGGGGCGAAGCGGTGTACGGATCGACCCCTGACGCGCCCGGCCAGTCCCCTTTTGTTTGTAAGGCTTGCGACCACCACCGCGAACTTCCGAGCGGGTGAGGGTGCTTGCGGTGCCTTGTCTGCTGTGAGCCTGCTGACGCAGAACCGCACGATGCATTAAGTCAACCGCCGTGGTCTCCTTAGCGACTTTGAGGTCAAGGGATGCCTGTCCAGCTTCCTTCCCCTGCCAGTCATGCACAACACAATTGGCCATCACTTACCTCCTCGCACAGGCTGGGAACCGACCCGATTGGCAGGGCGGATATTGAGTAAGGCGCCTGGCTTGCCAGGGACAGAACCTTTGACCACCAGCAGATTGCGTTCGCTGTCGATCTTGAGAATCGTCAGCCCACGTGTGGTGGTTTTTTTGCCACCGAAACGCCCGGCCATCCGTTTGCCTGGATAGATGCGACCGGGTGTGGTGCCAGCGCCGGTAGAGCCTGGCTCGCGATGGTTCTTTGAGCCGTGGGTCATTGGACCGCGACTGAAACCGTGGCGTTTTTGGTAGCCGGCGAAACCGCGACCCATGGTGTCGCCACTGACGTCAACTTTTTGACCAGCTTCAAAGTTTTCGACAGTGACGGCGCCACCTAGTTCGTAACCATCGACGGCATCAACGCGGTATTCGCGCAGATGACGCAGGAGTTCCTCACCGGTTTTGGCCAGGTGTCCTTTGGCTGGTTGATTGACAAGCTTCTCGCGGGTGGCGCCGAAGCCAATCTGAACCGCGGCATAGCCGTCGGTTTCCGAGCTCTTGAGTTGGGTGATTCGACAGGGTCCGGCCTCAATCAAGGTGACGGGGACGGCTCTGCCCTGCTCGTCGAAGAACTGGGACATGCCCAGCTTCTTCCCGAGGATGCCGATTGACATGGGGTTTGAAAGACGCCAGCTGGAACAACCTCCATCCGGTCTTCCCGGATGGGGCATGGTGTGCTGATCGAAATAACGCAGTCAAAACTCGAAGGCCGAGTCCTTATTCAGGAGATGGCATTCGACAAGAGCTAGCGAGCGAATCAGCGAGGCTGGGACTTGGCCGATGCGGTGAAGCATTCGGAGAGTTTCCCGGCGAAATCTCATGACAGAGAGTTCGCACTGACCTGGAAATCCGGCGCAAACGCCGAATTCGTTCCACGTTCTGGAGGCCCGGCTAGCGGACGGGCACAGAAATGCAGAACAAACAAAGACCTTACAACACGGCCTCCTGTCTATTGCTGCTGTGGCATCTCATCTCAGCTGCCAGACTCTCTACAGACCTTCTGCTGCCATGCCTCTGCTTCTCACCGGTCGGGGATTCCGCCGTGATCTTGAAGCCAGCGGCTGCTTGGCTGTTCATGCTCCCCTGGAGGGAGGTGCTGAAACCCGTTTGCTCCGACGGCTGCGCGGCTCGGGCTATCGGACACGTCTTACATCAGCCAGAGGCCTAGGCGATCCGGAGGTTTTTTTAATGCAAAAGCACGGAATTCGTCCGCCCCACCTTGGCCACCAGAGTGTTGGAAGAGGTGCTGCGGTAGGTGAGGTTCAACAGGTCGTGCCGCAACTGGGTGACCTTTTGACTGGGACAGATCCAGTGGCTCTGTGGCTGCTTGAGGGGCAAGTTCTCTCTCGCTCGGAACTTTTGTCTCTCTGCGATCTTTGTCGGCGTGAACCCCGTTTGCGGATTGTGGTGGAGATGGGGGGAGCTCGGAGTCTGCGATGGCAACCGATGACCCAACTGCTCGCAAGCTGATTGTTGATCCTGAGATCGCCCTCGATAGCGGGCGGTGGGTCAAGCTGATTTGTGGTGCCAGTAATCAAGATCTGCCGGCCGTTGCTGACCTTTGTGCTGTTTACGGTGCGGCAGGCGTGCATTGTGTTGATGTCGCCGCAGATCCTGCGGTCGTGAGGGCCGCACGACAAGGTCTTGATTGGTTGGAGCTCAGTGGATTGAAGCGGCCATGGTTAATGGTCAGCCTCAGCGATGGTGCTGATGATCATTTTCGTAAGGCATGGTTTGATCCTCATAGATGTCCTGACACCTGTCCTCGCCCTTGTCAGCGGGTTTGTCCTGCCGAGGCCATCTCAGGGTGTGGAGGTGTCGACCCTATTCGCTGTTACGGCTGCGGTCGCTGTTTACCGGCCTGCCCGTTGGGCTTGATTCTTGAGCGCGAGCACCGGGTTGATCTCGATGCAATGGCTGATTTGCTTGTCTCCATTAGACCTGATGCGGTCGAGATTCATACAGCTCCCGGGCGTGCTGAGGCATTCAGCGCTGTCGTCTCCGCAGTGGCTTCAGCCTCTGTTCCGCTGAAGCGCTTGGCGGTGAGCTGTGGCTTGGAAGGTCATGGTCTCACTCCGGCTGATCTCAGTCATGAACTTTGGCAGCGTTTTCAATGCCTGCGACGGCATGACTTTCGACCGCTGTGGCAGCTGGATGGACGACCGATGAGCGGTGATGTGGGGGCTGGAACCGCTAGGGCGGCAGTGCAGCTTTGGCGACGAATGCAGTGCATTGCTCCACCAGGACCGCTGCAGCTTGCCGGTGGCACGAATGCCACCACCCTGGCTCTCCTCCGAGACGATGAGTGGCCGGCTGGAATTGCTTTTGGGGGCATGGCAAGACGTCAAATGCTGCCATTGCTGCAGTCCGCTCAGGATCGTGGCCTCTCTCTGCGTGCTTGGCCTGAGGGCTGGGACAAAGCCCTCGCGCTCGCACGTGCGCTTGTGGAACCTTGGTGCAGCCGCCCGAACCCTGGTTCTCCCTGCTAGAAGGCTGGCAAGGTCGACCATCATGACTACACAGAGGATCACCGACGATCTCGACCGTCTTCTTGAACGATTGCCGGAGGGCGTTCAGGAGGCGCTCCAGCCTGAAGAATGCCGTCATCAGTTGCTTGAGGTGGTTCTGGATTTGGGCCGGGTACCTGAGGCTCGATATCCAGGACGAGCGTTGGAGTTGGGAAAGCTGATCCTGACGCGTGAGGATCTCGATGCCACCGTCGCGCGTTTGGGTCGGTTTGGTGGTGATAACAGAGCAGGAATCGAGCGCACCCTGCATCGCATCAGTGCAATCCGCAATCGCCAAGGAGATGTGGTCGGCCTGACGTGTCGCGTTGGCCGTGCGGTGTTCGGCACGGTGGCCATGGTTCGTGATCTGTTGGATAGCGGCCAATCGCTGCTTTTGATGGGGCGGCCAGGGGTCGGTAAGACAACAGCTCTGCGGGAGATTGCACGGGTCCTTGCCGATGATTTGCTACGGCGGGTCGTGGTGATTGACACCAGTAATGAGATTGCTGGTGATGGTGATATTCCTCATCCTGCGATTGGACGTGCCCGGCGGATGCAAGTAGCCAGGCCTGAACAACAGCATCACGTGATGATCGAGGCGGTGGAGAACCATATGCCTGAGGTCATCGTGATCGATGAAATCGGCACTGAGTTAGAGGCTCAGGCGGCGCGCACGATCGCCGAGCGGGGTGTGATGTTGGTGGCGACTGCCCATGGCAATGCGCTGGCGAATTTGATCAAAAATCCCACCTTGAGTGATTTGGTCGGTGGAATTCAATCCGTCACCCTTGGCGACGAGGAGGCACGTCGCCGCCGCAGCCAGAAGACCGTGCTTGAGCGGGCCGCTGAACCGACCTTCCCTGTGGCAGTGGAGATGCATAGTCGTCACCGCTGGGCTGTGCATACCGATGTGGCCGCGACGGTGGATCAGCTGCTGCGTGGACAGATGCCTCTGACGCAAGAGCGTGAACTTGGGTTGGATGGGTCTGTGCAGCTGGTCGATCAGCCGAATCGAAACCGACCGCGTCGCCCCAATCTTGTTGCGGTGACGTCGTCGGAACCCAAGTCTCCACTCCAATCCGTGCCTGAGGCTCAGCCGAGCTCGTCACTGGAGGAACCATTGGCTAAGAAGGATCTCCATGTGGTCTGTTGCGGCATTACGCCCCAGCTGGTTGAACAGGCGATCAGGCGTCGCTGTTGGCCGGCCAGAATTGTGCAGGATGTGAAGCAGGCTGATGTGGTGCTCAGCCTCCGTCAGTCTCTCGGGCGCCAGCCGATGCTGCGGCGTCAGGCCCGAGACTTACGTGTGCCGATGTTGGTCATCAAATCAGACACCCTTCCTCAAGTGGAACGGGCTTTGGAACGTTTGTTGAGCCGTCGTCAAACACCTCCTGATCCCCTTTCTGCAGGCTCGGACGACCAGGACGATGAGCTGGCGGGGCTTGAAGAATGTCGTCTCGCCGTCGAACAGGTCGTCGTGCCTCAAGGCCGGCCCGTTGAGCTCCTGCCTCGCAGTGAACGGGTGCGGCAAATGCAGGCTGACCTGGTCCGTCGCTACCGCTTGCGCAGCGATGTGTTTGGTCAAGCTGACACCTGTCGTCTCAGGGTGTTTCCACCCTGACGAAAGGTGTTTTTGGCTCGCAGATGGATTGACGAAGGTGACGGTGTTATGTGTAACTATTCAGGAGCCGGAGGGGTATCCGCTTACGGATCCAACCGGATCATTGGGCCGTCGCCAAGCGGTAAGGCAGCGGGTTTTGGTCCCGCCATTCCTAGGTTCGAATCCTAGCGGCCCAGTTTTTTGGAATGACGGATCGTCCCCTCATCGTCTTTGACTTCGACGGTGTGATCGTTGATGGGATGGCTGAGTACTGGTGGAGTGCTTGTCAAGCCAGCCAGCGGTTGCTGCCGGGGGCAAACTCCTTCCCCATTGATGTTGTCCCAGAGGCTTTTCGTCGTCTACGTCCATGGGTGCATCACGGTTGGGAGATGGTTCTGCTGGCGGCAGAGCTGCCGTCGATGGATGTTGAGGGCTGGTTGAACGACTACGAGTGCCATCAAGGTCTGGCGATGCAGCGACGCGGTTGGCACGTGGATCAGTTGCAGGCTGCCCTAGATCAGACGCGTCGAGACGCCGTGCAGACCAATCACGCCACCTGGCTGGCACTTCACCGTCCCTATCCAGGCCTGGTGGAGCGTCTGTCTGCTTTCGAAGCGGAGGATGTGGATTGGGCTGTGCTCACCACCAAAAGTGAGGCCTTCACGACCGAGTTGCTTCAGGCCATGGGACTTCGTCCTTGGCGGGTGTATGGACGGGAGGCGGGAGCAAAGCCCGATGTGTTGCTCCAATTGCAGGAGGAGCGTCCGCTGCGGGCCTTTGTGGAGGATCGCCGCACCACTCTTGAAACGGTCCGAAGCACGCCAGGGCTGGAATGCCTCTCGTGTCTTTTGGTGAGCTGGGGTTATCTCAAGCCTTCTGATCGATGCGATTTGCCGGAGGGGATTCATCTGATGGATCCAGCGAAAATGGCTACCCCCTTGGCGCAATGGCCTTAATTCGTTAGCGTACGTCTGTACTACCTGAGACGATTCGGCGCTTCTGTGGCATTGGATCTCTCGTTCCTTAGTTTCAGGTTGCTTTGATGCCTGCAGACATGAAATCTTCAGCTCTCGGTTCTGATTCCCGTTCCTCTGACGGTCGTTCCGGCGAGCGTGACAAGGCGTTGAATCTTGTGCTTGGACAAATCGAGCGCAATTTCGGCAAGGGCTCGATCATGCGTCTTGGTGATGCGTCCCGGATGCGGGTGGAGACCATCTCCACTGGTGCGCTCACCTTGGATCTCGCCCTTGGTGGTGGTTATCCCAAGGGGCGTGTGGTTGAGATCTATGGGCCCGAGAGTTCGGGAAAGACCACCCTGACCCTGCATGCCATTGCTGAAGTGCAAAAGCGGGGAGGTGTTGCAGCGTTTGTCGACGCTGAGCATGCCCTTGATCCGGTTTATGCGGCTTGCTTGGGAGTGGATGTTGAAAACCTGTTGGTCTCCCAGCCGGATACCGGTGAGATGGCTCTCGAGATCGTCGATCAGTTGGTGCGTTCAGCAGCGGTTGACATCGTTGTGGTCGATTCCGTTGCGGCCCTCACGCCTCGAGCAGAGATTGAAGGTGAAATGGGGGATCTGGCCGTCGGCAGTCAGGCCCGTCTGATGAGTCAGGCCATGCGAAAGATCACCGGAAATATCGGCAAGTCAGGTTGCACGGTGATCTTCCTGAATCAACTGCGTTTAAAAATCGGTGTCACCTATGGCAACCCGGAAACCACGACCGGTGGCAATGCGCTCAAGTTCTATGCCTCTGTGCGTCTGGACATCCGCCGGATTCAGACGTTGAAGCGTGGCACTGAGGAGTTTGGGATCCGGGCGAAGGTGAAGGTTGCGAAAAATAAGGTGGCACCTCCTTTTCGGATCGCTGAATTCGACATCTTGTTCGGCCGCGGGATTAGTTCCTTGGGTTGCTTGTTGGATTTAGCCGAAGAGACCGGCGTGGTCATTCGTAAGGGGGCCTGGTACAGCTACGAAGGCGACAACATTGGTCAGGGCAGGGATAACACCATTACTTGGTTGGAGCAAAACGATGATGTCAGCGAGACGATCGAAAAGCTTGTGCGTCAGAAGCTGACGGAGGGATCCGAGGTGACCTCTAATTCCATGCGTCCTTTGGCGGCTGCAGCAGCACGAGCTTCCTCCGATCCAGTGACTCCAGCGAAGACGTCTCAAGACAAAACAGCTCATTCGGGTAAATCAACCGGTTCTGAAAAAACAGTTGGTTCCGAGAAGTCAGGGCCAAGTAAAGGGGCTGAAGCTGCCGCCTAAGAAGCCGGGTTCGCCGTTGTTCGGTTGTCAGGAGATGAGGGAAGGAACGGAAAAAATCTTCCCTTTCTTTCCTTCATGAAGAACCTGAGCAACACGTTGAAGTTCTTGAATGGCTTCCGCTCCCTCTAATTTGACGAGGTCGCGACCATGTCTGGATTCCACCCAGCTGATTCCGAAATCTGAGACGAGGAATCGAACGATGTGTTCCTCCCCTAAATCGGCGACGAACGATGCTCCGTGGCCATCTCGTCCATCTCCACAGGCGTAACAAGTAGCTGTGATCCCGCTCTCTTGGAGGCCATTCGTCAGGGCCTGCAGGCTTAGAACTAAGTCTTCAACAACGCTTCGGTATTGCTCGGCGAGGCGCGTAAACATGCCCAATCGTCCTGGAGGACGCAAGGCTAAAGGTTGCCTTCAGTATTTCGCGATTAAGGGGTGTCGGCAAGCGTCCACCAGCCTGCGGCAGGGCCGATGAAGCGGACGATGATCCAGAACATGACAAGGCCAGCAATGCCAATCCAGGCCCCACGTGTTGTCAGCGCCACGAATTGCTGTGCTTGATTTTGGGTGAAAGGCAGCCATTGAACAATTCTGGGGGACTTGTCTTGGCTCTTGATCTCTTTCTTTTGCCGGGGTGGTAACCCCTGGGATGCGCGGCGTCGTGCTTCCCCCATGTGATGGTTCCTCGGCAGATTCAAGCAAGTTAGGGAGGGTGGTTCCGAGATGCCACTCAATCCGGCAGTAGACGCTTGAGGGGGACCCACGGTTCCAGCTGTTGCAGCACTTGCTCACCCCAGCCTCTGCCTCGGAGCCGGCCGTCAAGAATGGCGAGTCGTCCACCACTGCGTCGAAGCGGTGCTAACGCAGCCGGTAACAAACTGAGCGCCTCGGGTAAAAGAAGTGTGCGAAACCAGTCGCGTCCCTGTTGTTTCAAGCGTTCGACCCGGGCAGATGTGAGGGGACACTCCAGACTGGCGATTGGGAGGAGTCCGATGATCAGCTGTTCCGGCTGGGGGAGCTGATCTTGATGCTGCAACCACCAACTCCAACGGGCACTGATCACACCATTGGAGTCTGGAGCAGTGCATTCCTCCATCACTCGGGTGCCGAATTCCCCAGCTAATTCACTGGTCAGGCGACGCCTCAGGCCATGGTCATCGAGCAGCACCACGGTCAGTCCTGTTCTGCCCAGGACGAGTCGACGGCTCTGCTCCAAAAGATGATCGGCGTAGACCTCGGTGTTGGGTAATGGTTGTCGTCGGGGGGCGTAGAGCGGCAAAGGTTCCGCGAGATCTGGCTCTCGCAACGCAGCGCTGACATCATTTTGGAAACCAGCATCCTGAAGTTCACGGTCCAGGTATGTGGTTTCGCCGGTGCTGTTCAAAAGCAACGCCGGTCGCTCTTTGAGAAGTCCGTCGAGAAGGTGGAGTGGCTCTAGAGGCTTCAGTTGCCAAGTCCATTGCAAAAGCCTGTGGTCTAGCTCTGCCCAGCTCGCCCAACCGGACGGATTCGCTTGCAACAAAGCAGGCCAGGGATCCGGGGATGGACCGATCAGGCTCAGAAGATCTCGAAGGGCCTGGGGGTCAGCACCCTCGAGTCGAATTTGGGCGTCAACTTTTGAGGCCTGACGGAACAAGCGGCGTGTGAGCCGTTCATGCAGTTGCATCAAGGCTTCGTCGGCACTGGGATGGGCACGTCGCAGTGTTTCCCAGTCAGCGGTTTCGATCTGAATGGACATGCTGCGACGCAGCCGTTGACTGAACTGATCCACTTGAGGCAGGAGCAACTGGCGCTTGCCAAGCAATTGCTTGCGATATGCGCGGACTAGGCCATCGCAATCCATCAGCCAAAGCGTTGTATCGCTTGGCGGTTCGTCACCATCCCAGCAGGGCAAACGGAAGCCCAGTTGGTGCAGCCTTGGCAATTCGATTTGATAGAGCCGTCGCCGTTGTTGGGGGCTCAGCACCAGGACGGCATCGCGGGGACCCAGGCAGAGAGGCACGAGTAAGCCAAGCCACCAGTGTTCGTCGCTGCAGGGAGCCAGGTGGATCAGGGTCTTGTCGCGACGTCGCAGGCTGCGTCCCACCAGGCGGCTCAGTGTCAAATGGTGAGGCCAGTCGGAGGCTTCCTGCCGAAGCAGTGTCTTGAGTCGGAGGTGGGCCTGCGCTTCAAGCATCACGGCACACTACGCAGAGTTGTTGGCTTGCAGAGTCCATCGCAATCCATCGATCAACATGGCAGCAGCGGGTGGTTGTGGATGGTGGTGAAGCAGGGCTCGATGCGAACGGTTGGACTTGTTGGCCTCGGGTTGATCGGTGGTTCTCTTGGACTTGATCTTCAAGATTTGGGCTGGCAGGTGCAGGGTCTCGTGCATCGACAACTCACGGCGGATCGTGCCATGCAAAGGGGATTGGTGACGCGGGTCAGCACCGATCCGAGCTGCCTCGCTGATTGTGATTTGGTCATTCTGGCGTTGCCGATCCCTCAGCTTGTTGATCCGGATCCTGCTTTGGTCGCCGCGCTGCCGGCATCAGCAGTCGTGACCGACGTGGGCTCGGTCAAGGGTCCAGTGTTGGAGGCTTGGCGACATCGCCACTCACGCTTTGTGGCCAGTCATCCGATGGCTGGAACAGCTGAGGCTGGTGTGGAGGCTGGTCTCCATCACCTGTTTCGTGGACGCCCTTGGATTGCCACACCCGATGACGCCACCGATCCCCAGGCGCTAGCTGAGGTGAAGGCACTGGCCATCAGTCTTGGTTGTCAGTGGCTGACGGCTGCCGCTACACAACATGATCAAGCTGTGGCCCTGATTTCCCATCTCCCCGTTTTGGTGAGTGCTTCGCTGCTGCGGGCCGTGGGAGAAGAACGCGACCCAGGTGTCCGAGAATTAGCGATGACACTGGCGTCCAGTGGTTTTGCTGATACGACTCGAGTTGGCGGAGGTAATCCTGCTTTAGGTGTGGCCATGGCCTCGAGCAATACCGAGGCGGTGCTGCGTGGTTTGGCTTTGTATCGCTGGAGTTTGGAACAACTAGAGCAGACCGTTTTGCAGGGCAATTGGCAGCAGCTACAAGTTGAATTGCAGCGAACTCAGCAGCTGAGACCAGCTTTCTTGGGCTCTACGCAGTCCATCAGCAGTTCAGCTTGAACGGTTGTCCCCGGGCAGCCATGAGTTGCCGGCAGGCATATAGGGCTGAGAGGCTGACGCCAGCGGTGCCTTCCCCAGGGTGGAGGCTGTCTCCGCAGAGCCAAAGCCCCGATAGCGGGGTTCGACTCGCTAAGCCAAATGGGCCAAAACGGCTGGGATGTTGTCCGAGACCACCAACTATCCCTCTCGGCCGACCGGTCCAGCCAGCGAAGCCCCGAGGCGTCGCAAGTTCAAGGTGCAGCCAATCCGAAGCAGACAATCCAAGCCACTGCTGCAATTCGGCCTGGATGACCTCCAAAATCTGACGTTTTCGTGTCTGGTATCTCGTTTCATCCAGGTCGCACCAGTCAGCCGTGGGTGTGAACACGCTGGCGATCAATGTGGCCTCTCCCAAAGGGGCGCGTCCGTCACCATCGCGGCTGATCGAAACGAATAAAGACCCTGGCTTGGAGCATGCCCGTTGGAGATGCGCTGGACAGTTGGGTGGTAAGGCATCACGTCGGATTGCCCCGTAAAGAACAAGGGCTCCGCTTGGTTCAGGCAGGGTTTCAAGGCGCTGGCGATAGCTCTTTGGGAGTTGTTCCTTGGGGATGAGTTGTTGCAGACACTGGGGTGGCAGGCTGCAGATCACATCGTCCGTTTGCATCCGAAGGATGCGTCCATTTGAGGTGGTCACTTGCAGATGCCAGAACTGGTCGCGTCGCTCTAAACCAATCACCCGATGACGCAGGTGAAGAGAACCGCCGGCCTTGTTGAAGGCGTGCACCAGGTCATCACTGAGCACTTGCATCGACCCATGAAGATGCCAAAGCCCGAGTGGAGCTTGTGCCATCTGAAGCACTGTTGCGCCGTAGAGCGCGGCGGTGCGGTTGGCAGGTTCCTGGGAATAAAGCTTGAGTTGCAGATCCAAAAAACGACGCAGTCTTGGATCGGCATTGCAGCCGCAGACCTGGAGCAGATCGCTGATCGTCATCCCCGTCAACAATCCACTCATCAACGTGGATGGTCGAAGGGCAGCGAAGAGTTGTTTGATGTCCCAGGCATTGCGTGGAGTGACGACGGGATCGCGTCCCGCGAAAGCCCAGTTGCTGCGATGAATGGCGCTGCAGACGTTCCAGAACCTTTCGCTACCTGGGAATTGTCGTTGCCGTTCGCTTTGCCAACGTTTTGGGTCATGCCATAGCGGGATGGGGGTTGTTCCATCGTTGAGATCAACGACGCAAGCCGGATCAAGGATTTCCGCTTTGGGATGTGGAAGATTGAGGTGAGTCAGCAATCGTTGGTGGCTGCCACCTGGTTCGAGACCTGCCACCTGGGTGGCGCCGACATCGAAGACCCATGGTCCGCGCCGAAATGTGCCTGCGCAGCCACCGGGTTGATGGTGTGCTTCCAGCAGTGTGACGGTGACACCCTGACGGGCAAGTAGCGCTGCGGCCGTTAGTCCGGAGATACCGCCGCCGATCACAATCACGCTAGGGATGCTCACAGGCCGCCATAAAACCGGGGCATGCTGGCAATAGTGCTCATGGTGTGGGGATGAACGATCGGTTGCGACAGGAGTTGATCGCTGCGGATGGCCCGCTGGCTGGCGAGTCGATTCTCGCGATTGCTCCGGTTGCAGGTGGTTGCATTCATCGGGCCTGGCGACTTGATCTGGCTGGTGGTCGCACCTTGTTCGCCAAAAGTGGCACACCGGATGCCATGGCCTTGTTCGAGGTGGAAGCAGACGCCTTGGAGGCTCTGCATGGGTATGCCGATGTCAATGTCCTCGCTGTTCCACGACCATTGGCAGTTCGTCGCTTGGCTCATGGCGCCGTGCTGATGATGCCTTGGATGGCGTTGGAGGGTACTGATCAGAGCGCTCTTGGTCGCGGTCTTGCTTTGCTTCACAAGGAAGCTGAATGCAGATCTCCCGGTCGCTTTGGTTGGCACCGGGATGGATTTATCGGAGCTGGTCCGCAGCCTGGTGGTTGGAGAGAGGGCTGGGGTGATTGTTTTGTTGAGCTGCGGCTAAGGCCTCAACTTGAGTTAGCTGTTGATTTAGACGTTGATCCCGCGCTGTTGAAGCAACTGCTGGCCCACTTGTCCCATCTACTCAATAACCATTCTCCAGAGCCTTGTCTGGTGCATGGAGATCTATGGGGGGGGAATGCAGGTTGCCTCAACGATGGCCGTGGAGCTTTATTTGATCCAGCCAGTTGGTGGGCAGATCGTGAAGTGGACTTGGCTATGACAAAACTTTTTGGAGGATTCAGCCGTGATTTTTACGACTCCTATGAATCGGTATTGCCAAATCGGAACGGAGCTGAAAAAAGAACAAATATCTACAATCTGTACCACCTACTAAACCACGCCAATTTATTTGGTGGCAGCTATGTGAAGCAATCTCGAGCCAGCCTTCAAAGGCTGGCTCAACAGTTGCTGTGAGTGCTTCAGCCCAGGTATTCCTGTCGAAGCGATTGGACCTTTTGCACGAGCGAATTTCTCTTCTCACTTGTCGTGAGATTATTCCAGCTCCACTGACCAACAATCACGACACCAAGAAGCTCCAGAAGACCAGGAACGATTGGAAGAAGGTTAATCGTATCGAGGATGCCCTTGATCAGGATTTGGGCAACGATCACGACTGCGAAAATGCCAATGATTTTGCCAATCCGGCTCATCTGACTCCAATCGACCTGATCAAGGGTCTCGTTAACTTTGCCCAGCACATCGCTGTAACGCTCGGCGAATGAGGACCCTTGCTCCATTGTCGTGGAACCGTTGTTCATCGACGCTGTCTCGTTCGTGGCGGCGTCTCTCACTTCGGTGGCCTCAATCATGGTTCGGAAGAGTTCCTTAACAACGTCAGCTGAGCGTATCGGTGAGTGGCGATTCGCGCCATCTTTGCTACGGCTGAATCATCAATGCCTCACGGTTTTGCGGCGCACTGTTCGGGCAACCGCACCACTTGAGGGGTGTGCATTGCTCATTGGTCAAAAATCGTCTTCTAAGACATGGGCGGTTGAGCGGGTGTGGCCTTGTTGCAATGTTTGGTCGCCGGAAATAGATGCTTTCGCTGAGGACAGTTCTTCTTCTGGTCGAATCAATCCCAGTCGCTGCACTCGCTTTGCTATTGATCCGCGCGAGCAATTGGCGGCACAACGGTGGACGAGGCAACGGTGTCAATGCCTCATCGGAGTAGCGCATTTTCATTCAACACGAGGTTCCCACCCATCCGTTGAAGATTGTCGTTGGGGTGAGTGCCGCACACTGATGTTGATCGATAGTGTGGCGGAAGGGTTGAAGGCCTGGTGGCTTGGAGTCGATCGTCAGGCCATCGGGGTCCCAATCGAGATCACGGACAAGTCCCCGTCGATGTTCAGATTGGATTGACCATGACGCGTTCAGATGATGGTTCAAATCTGACGGCTGAGGAGCGCGGACGTTATGCCCGCCATCTGATGCTTCCAGAGGTTGGCCTTTCAGGTCAGCAGCGGTTAAAGAATGCTTCTGTTCTGTGTGTCGGCAGTGGTGGCTTGGGTTCACCAATTTTGTTGTATTTAGCCGCTGCTGGAATTGGCCGCATTGGCATTGTTGATGATGATGTTGTTGATCTCTCCAATTTGCAGCGCCAAGTGATTCATGGCAGTGATTGGTTGGGACGATCGAAGGCTCAATCAGCTGCGACACGCATTGCTGAAATCAATCCTCATTGCCAAGTTGACATCTATCAGCAAAGACTTGACGTTGGCAATGCCTTGGAGTTGATCGCTCCCTATGACGTCGTTTGCGATGGAACAGACAATTTTCCAAGTCGTTACCTAATTAATGACGCCTGCGTGTTGCTCGGTAAGCCACTTGTTTATGGGTCGGTGCAACGGTTTGAAGGTCAGGCGAGTGTGTTCAATTGCATGGCAGATAGTCCGAATTACCGAGATTTGTTGCCCGAGCCTCCTCCGGCCGGAGAGGTGCCGTCCTGTGCTGAGGCTGGAGTGATGGGCGTGTTGCCAGGCCTGATTGGTCTGATTCAGGCGACCGAAGTGATCAAGCTGGTGACAGGGATCGGCAAACTGCTCGACGGTCGATTATTGGTCGTGGATGGGCTCACGATGCGCTTCCGCGAATTGTCGTTGCGCCTTGATCCGGATCGCTTGCCGATTGAGGGCCTGATTGACTACACCCAGTTTTGCAAAGGCCATGACTCAGCCAGGAGCGGTCCAGTGATGAACAGCATTAGCGTCCAAGAGCTTCAGCCCCTGCTTGATCAAGTGGCTTCAGAGGTTGTGTTAATCGATGTGCGCAACCCTGCTGAAGCTGATGTCGCTGTCATCCCCGGTAGCCATTTAATTCCGCTGGCTACAATTGAAAGTGGTGAAGCAGTTGAGAGAATTCGTGAGCTTGCAAGTGGCCGACAATTATTTGTGCATTGCAAGTTGGGAGGACGTTCAGCCAAAGCTGTGCAGCTGCTTTTGGAGCGGGGGATTCCTGCAACTAACGTTGAAGGAGGTATTGATGCCTGGGCAGAATATATTGATCCATCGATGCCTCGTTATTGATTGATATTAATAATCAACACCACGTTTGAGGTCGACACCTTGTTCGGCATAGTGTTTATGACAAACCATCTCTGAGTGGATGCTAGCTAAATCGAAATAGGAGGGAGGATTTTTACAGCGGCCCGTGATGATCACCTCGGTTTCTGAGGGTTTACGCAGCAGGGTTTGCATAATCGGTTCGACTGGCAAGAGCTCAAGATCAACGGTTGGGTTGAGTTCATCAAGAATGACTGTTTTATAGAGTCCACTTGAAATCGCAGCTCGAGCGATTTCCCAAGCTCGTTCTGCTTCAACATAGTCAATAGGTTCTTGCTGTCCACGCCAGACAATGGCATCTCGGCCGGAGCGCAAATGATCAACGAGATGGGGATAACTTTCTCTTAATGCCGCGATGGCGGCATCTTCGGTGTATCCGGTGCCCCCCTTGAGCCATTGCAGGATCAGGACCCGATGGCTTTTGTCTTGGCTGATTCCCCGCCCAATCGCTTGTAACGCTTTCCCGAGTGCACTAGTTGATTTTCCCTTTCCCTCACCGGTGTAAATCTCGATGCCATTGCTGATGTTAAGTGGAATGACTGAGTCATCTGCAAGTCCGGGTCGTCGATGGGCGCGCATTTCTGAGTGCAAATCTGCGACCTGGACGAGCGGGCTTGGTGCCGCTCGACCGGTCACGATGATTTCCATTCCCGCGGGGCGCCTCTCGAGAGTGCGGACGACATCCTCCACCTCCAACAACCCCAGATCCAAAATTGGGTTGAGCTCATCCAACACCACAACCGAATAAAGCGCGCTTGCGATGGCACCTTTGGCGATAATCCAGCCTCGCTCCGCTTCTTCTCGGTCGAAACGGGTTGCTTCTTCGGCGGTGAAGTGGTCTGCTCGACCGGTGCGCAGATGATCGATTAAGTGGGGAAATCCCTGCTGAAGAGCTTCGATGGCGGCATCTTCGTCATAGGCCCGACCAGGACCTTTTAAAAAACGAAGCAGTAGAACTCGCGTTTGGCGTTGTTCGCAGATTCCGAGGCCAATGGTGCGCAAAACAACGCCCAAAGCAGCCTGGCTTTTGCCCTTGCCTTCGCCGTCATAAATGTGTAATTGACCGTGGCTGCGTTCGCGGCTGTCTGCTGCAGTAACGATGCCGATGCTTCGGGGCATGGACGCGGCTCTTACGGTTGGAGCCTACCTAGATCATCCAGACTTCTCATTGATCTTCCGGCTTCAGGAACCCTTACCGCAACAAGAGGCGGATCGCCTCGACCAGCTGCGACGTTGGATGGCTGATGCTCCTGCGTTGTGCATCGCTTATTCCGGAGGTGTCGATAGCACCCTGGTCGCCGCGATTGCTTACGAACAGCAAGGTGATCAAGCCCTTGCCGTCACCGGCGTTTCCCCCTCTCTGGCAACGCATTTACGCCGGGAAGCGACGGAGCAAGCGAGTTGGATTGGCATCCGACATCGAGAATGCAGGACCGCCGAGTTGGAGGATCCCGCCTACTTCAAAAATCCCTCGGATCGTTGCTATGCGTGCAAGCGCGAATTGCATCTTCATCTCAAAACAATCGTGCTTGAGGCAGGCCAGTCTTTGGTGGTGGATGGAGTCAATCTCGATGATTTAAGCGATCATCGCCCTGGGATTCAGGCTGCGAGAGAGGCGGGTGTGCGCTCTCCATTGGCTGAGTTGCAGATGGATAAGGCCCTGATCCGACAGCTCTCCAGAGCTTTGGGCTTTCCCTGGTGGGACAAGCCCGCACAACCTTGCTTGGCGTCCAGGTTCCCTTACGGAGAGGGGCTTACGGCAGAACGTTTACGCCGGGTTGGCCAGGCTGAAGCGTGGTTGTTGTCTCGTGGTTTTGATCGTGTGCGTGTGCGATGTCAGGGGCTTGCCGCGAGGATTGAAGTCCCCCATGACCAGATCCGTGATCTGGTTGCTTTGTCTGAGGCTCAGCCGTTAGTACCAGCTCTATTGGCGATGGGGTTTACGTCAGTCAGTGTGGATTTGGAGGGATTGGTGAGCGGCAAGTTGAACCGCAGTTGAACGACAACGTTGCCTTTGCTCACTAGTTTTGAAGAACCGACATCGTTCCCTGTGGGTCTTCATCACTCCAGTCAGCACCTTCTTGATTCTGAAGAACAGGCGCTCGTTGATGCTCAGGTCGCTCCGCTGCCCCAGAAACGTTTCCCGTCGGGGGGGCGTTCATCTGACACCACAGTGCAATTGTTAAAGGAGGAGTTGCTGCTTGATGGAAACAGCAAGCAAAATCTTGCGACTTTTTGTCAGACTTATCAGGCCAGTAGCGCCATGCAATTGATGGATCTGGCGGTTGATAAGAACCTGATTGATAAGGACGAATACCCTCAGACTGCTGAGATTGAACGCCGTTGTGTTTCCATGATGGCAGATCTCTGGAATGCCCCAGGAGAATCAGTGGGTTGTTCCACAATCGGTAGTAGTGAAGCTGCCATGTTGGGTGGCATGGCAGCTAAGTGGCGCTGGCGAGCGCGTCGCAAAGCTGCAGGGCTGTCTACGGATCGACCCAATATGGTGTGCGGAAGTGTGCAGATTTGTTGGAAAAAATTTGCACGCTATTGGGATATCGAGATGCGTGAAGTTGAGATGACCCCCGGTGAGTACTGCATGACCCCCGAGCGTGTGCTTGAGCAAGTTGATGAGAACACTATCTTCGTGGTGCCAACTTTGGGAGTGACTTATCACGGCCTTTATGAAGATGTTCAAGCGATCAGTCAGGCCTTGGATGATCTCCAGGCGAGGACAGGGCTTGATGTGCCGATCCATGTCGATGGTGCGAGCGGTGGTTTCTTGGCACCGTTTTGTGCACCTGATCTGCCCGCTTGGGATTTTCGTTTAGAGAGGGTGAAATCCATCAATGCATCAGGTCACAAGTTTGGTTTGGCTCCGCTTGGTGTGGGTTGGGTGATGTGGCGCACGCCTGATGATCTTCCTGATGATCTTGTTTTTCACGTCAGTTACCTGGGTGGTGATATGCCAACCTTCCAAATCAACTTCTCTCGTCCTGCTGGACAGATCATTGCTCAATATCACGAATTTGTGCGTTTAGGTCGATCTGGCTATGCAGCGATCCATGGCAGTAGTTATCAAAACTCTTTGTATGTGGCTGGCAAACTCGCTGAGATGGGGCCCTTTGAAATTATTAATGATGGAGATCCTTCCCGAGGGATTCCCACTGTTGTTTGGACGCTCAAGCAAGGGGAATACGGCTTTAATCTCTACGACTTAGCCGATCGTCTACGCATGCGTGGGTGGCAAGTACCGGCCTATCCATTCACTGGTGAACTGGAGAAGGTGGCTTATCAGCGCATTCTGGTGAAACGGGATTTCAGCCGAGAAATGGCCGATCTCCTTGTGGGTGACATCACAACAGCTCTTGACTATTTCAAGAGTCATCCGATTACAACCAGTCTGTCTGCAAGCGAGGCTGCATCTTATTCACACCTATAAGACTAAGATCTTTACTTCGTCCTAAGTCTGTAAAGACATAGGTATGGGCCGGCGATGTTCATTCGCTATGCAAGCAGGAGTTTCTCTGAGGAAACTTTTGATGACGTAGCGGCCGGCCTTCAATTCTTTTTGCATGATTTGACACGCCAATTCAGGCATTGTGTGGTCACCGCAGGTGAACACATCCACGGCGGCATAGCCAATTTCCGGCCAGGTGTGAATGGAAATATGTGATTCAGCAAGGAGGGCTAGACCTGTAACCCCTTGGGGTTCAAAGCGATGCGTGATTAAGTTGAGAAGTGTGGCACCAGCACGTTTTGCAGCGTTCGTGATGGTGTTTCTCAGAAAAGCTTCGTCATTGAGCTTGCCTTGGTCGCAGTCGTAGAGCTCAAGGATGCAATGTTTACCAACCATATCGGCAACTTCGTTTGGTTCCGACGGACTGGCTTCACTTGCTCTGGAGATGTCATCCCATCCCGGGTTCGGATGCAGGTCAGACAGGCTCTGCTCCATCAGGCGGAAAGAAAAAAACAGCACAACAGGTTATCCGATGTCCAATCCACGACTCAGCTCTGCTTCTCCCAGAATCTGAGCTTGCTGACACCAGCCGCGATCAAAGCCTTCTAGATGTGTGGCACTAACCAAACACTGGTGAGACGTGCCAACGGCTTCCAGCAGTAGCTTTTGCCGCGTAGGGTCCAGTTCAGCCAGAACATCATCTAAAAGCAGGAGAGGTGGCACACCCCACAGTTCGGTGATCAATTCCAGTTCTGCCAGCTTTAATGCCAACACCAAAGTGCGTTGTTGTCCCGCTGATGCGAAGCGGCGAACTGTGGCGTCTCCTAGTCGCATTGCGATTTCATCGCGATGAGGACCGATCCGGCAATGTCCAAGTCGCTCTTCGTCATTACGTTGATGCCGTAATTGCTCTGCAATCGATAATCGCCAGGGCTCTTCCGCTTCTTCTTCCTCAAGGTTGCTGCCAGGGCAGTAGTGCAGATGTAGCTCTTCCTTGCCTTGACTCAGATGCGTTTGCCAGCGTCGGGCCATTGGTTCCAGCCGTTGTAGAGCTCGGCGACGACGGCGATGAATCCTTGTGCTCACCAAAGCCATTTGCACGTCAAAGGCATCAAGGAGGGCGTCACGATCCTGCGTGCTTCTGAGTTTTCCTTGTCGCCAGAGTTGGGAGCGTTGGCGCAGCAGGCGGTTGTAGCGGCTGATCAGATCGGCATAGACCGGCTCAAGTTGCAGCACAACTCGATCTAACCATTGCCGTCGTAAGGCTGGCTCTCCTCTCACCAGTTCAAGATCGAGGGCGCTGAATCCGATGCAGCGCAGTGGTCCGATCAGATCCAGCTGTCGTTCCAGTGTTTTTCCATTGCGGCGTGCCTGCCTTCCACCGCTCCGGCGAAGTTCCAGCTCGAGAGAATCTCCATCTGTGATCTCGGCTCGTAGTGCTGCCCTTGCTTCCTTCCACTGGATCAGATCACGATCATGGCTACTGCGATGTGAGCGGAGGGTTCCCAGCACTTCCACCGCTTCCAGCAGATTTGATTTGCCAATGCCATTAGGACCAATGACCAGCAGCCGGGGGTGGGTGAGTTCCAGCTCAAAATGTGCTTGGTTGCGGAATCTCAGCAGAGTCAGCTGTCGGAGCCGAATGGGTTCTTCCGCGGCGTTTGGGTAAGGTAATTGCATTGAGATGGTCTTAAGGCCAATCTCTAGCTGCTGCGGCATTGAGCCGGTCAGTGGGCATGTAGCTCAGTTGGATAGAGCATCAGATTCCGGTTCTGAGGGTCGGGGGTTCGAGTCCCTCCATGCTCGTGTTTGATTCAAATTCAGGCTGTTCAATGTCCTTTGAGGCCTAACCCCATCGCCCTGATTCCACTTGGGTCGATGACAAATCCATTGGCTTTTAACGCCTCAATTGCCATCTGCGGGGCAGACACAGACAGGCTGCAGCCAGGCAGATCCCTTCGCAGGATATGTAGGGCCCGATTCACAAGAACGGTGAGTAAGACCTGTTGGTCTGGACCAGGTCTGGCTGCAAGATTCCAGAGATTGGCATTCAAAGCGAGATCGCTCGTGGCTCGCACGAAGCCAACTAATTCACCACTGGATTCTTCAAGAATGCTGAGTTGCCAAAGGCTCCGTTCAAGAGCACGCTGCCAGGCGTGTTCAGGATGAGTTGATTCTTTGCAAGCGGAGAGTAATTGATTGATTGCCGCTGCTGACGGTGGAGCAGCTGTCTCTAATCGATATCCAGCCGGCAGGCGTGGTGCATTGGTCTGCTGAAGAAAGGGAAGCAAAGGATTTAACCCGTATTGCGCATTCCGGCTGCGATGCCGTTGAGGGTGAGCAGGGCTCCACGGAGCAACTCACTACGACTGTAAGTGCGTCGATCTTCCTCGACGCCAGGGGTCTCGCTCATAGGAGGTTGGCGGTTTTGATCCCTTAAGCGGCGCAGCAGGGCGACCTGTAGAAACCCAAGTGGCACGATCGTGCGGTTGCGTAGATCGACGGATAATTGCAGCGCCTGGTCAGCCCCAAGCAGTCGATCCTGACCAGTGATGTCAAGCACAAGAGAGCGAGTCAGGGCATATTCGTCAGCGATGATCTTGAAGATCCGTTCAAAGGCGTCGCGATGTTGCGCTGATCCAAGGCTGCTCATGTAGTGATGTGCCAAATCAAGGTCGACTTTCGAGAGAGTCATTTCCACCTTGGAGACGAGCATCCGGAAAAATGGCCAGCGTTGGTGTAAACGACGCAGCAGATCCAGTTGTTCCGGGTCTGCATTGACTTCGGCGGATAGGGCTGTGCCGACGCCGAACCAGCTGGGAAGCAGAAATCGACTCTGAGTCCAGCCGAAGACCCATGGAATGGCTCGCAGACTGGACAAGTCTTTGGCACCGGTTTTTCGTCGTGCCGGACGGCTGGAAATCTGCAGTTTGCTGATCTCTTCGATCGGTGTGACTTGCTGGAAGAAGGCCACGAGATCTGGGTTGTCATGAACCAACGCGCGGTAATGCGCACGGGAGTGACCGGCCAAACGACTCATCAGCTGATTCCAGCTGGGTGTGGCATCGAGCTGATTGGTGACCAGGCTGTTTTGGACGACGGCTGTCGTCATCGTTTCCAGGTTGTAAAGGGCTAATTCCGGCAGGCTGTACTTCGATGCCAACACCTCTCCCTGTTCAGTGATCTTGATTCGACCCTGAAGAGTTCCACTTGGTTGAGCAAGGATGGCTTGATAGGCCGGTCCGCCACCTCGGCTGACCGAACCACCACGACCGTGGAACAAACGCAACGCAACGTCATGGCGGCTGGCTAGTGCCTGTAAAGCCAGTTGAGCCTGATGAATCTCCCAGTTGCTGGATAGAAAACCCGAATCCTTGTTGCTATCGGAGTAGCCCAGCATCAACTCCTGCAGGGGCTGTTTCTGGTTGCCAACAGCAGGTAGCAACTGGCGATATTGCTCCGATTGGAACAGCTGTTCCATCACGTCGGGGGCTCGTTGCAAGTCCTCAACGGTTTCGAACAGAGGCACCACGAGCAGCGACGTACGGCGGGTGGTTGGGTCCACCAGTCCGGCCTCCTTGGCAAGCAGCAGCACTTCCAGTAGGTCGGAGACGGTGTGACTCATCGAGATCACATAGGAGTTGCAGATTCGCTGGCCAAACTCATGTTGTAATCGCTGCAGCATGCGAAACACCGCAATGGTCTCCGCCGTTGCATCCGACCAAGACACCGCTGCTGGAATGAGGGGACGGCGGGTTTCCAGTTCGCGTTGTAACCATTCCACCCGTTCGTCTTCATTCATCTCTCCGTAGGACTGAGGCATCTCGAGATATCGACTCAGTTCATCGATGGCATCGCTATGGCGGGTGCTCTCCTGACGGATGTCCAGGCTGGCTAAGGAAAAGCCGAAAATGTGCACCTGATTCAGCAGGGTGTCGAGCTGTTCACAGCTGAGATCTGTGCTGACGAGGCTGTTGCGAATGAGTTCTAAATCGCTGCGGAACTCGTCCACAGACGTGTAATGGAGTGATTCGGTGACTTGAATTCTCTCGGCTCCCTTTTGGGTGAGGTCGCGCGGTGTTTGCCAACCAGCTTCTGCAAGTTGGTTGTTGCGAAGCAACGTTCGCTGCAGTCGTTCCAACACATAGCTCAGTTTCAGGCGGTAAGGCTCAAGCCGATACCGCGCCGCCCGTTCCTCGTAGATCTCCGGGAAGCGCAGTCGGTCCATTTCAAGCGACTCGAGCAGAGCAGGAGCCACCTGACTCCACTGCATGGAAATACTGAGTTGGTTGCGCAGGTCCTGCACGGAGCTGATGTAGCGCTCAAGCATCAGCTGACGCTGATAGCAGGCGGTTCGCCAGGTAATCGCCGGAGTCACCGAGGGATTGCCGTCTCGATCGGAGCCAACCCATGATCCGAAAGTGCAGAACGCTGCCTGAGGGAAGCGAACATCGGGGTAGTTGCGATTTAAGGCCGAGGTCAGACGCCGCCGCATTTGGGGCATCGCATCGAACAGCACCTGTTGGAAGTAATGAAGCGTGGAGTCCACTTCATCCAGCACAGTCGGTTTGAACTGATGCAATTCATCGGTCCTCCACCAGAGCCTGATCTCCTCTTCAAGCTGCCGACGTAAATCCTCTTGCTCTTGACTGGCGAGAGGAGGCGCCGATTGAAGTTGTTGCAGCAGATTGGCGACGCGGCGCTGTTTATGCCGGACGGTGTGTCGGACAATTTCTGTGGGATGCGCTGTGAAGACCAGACGTATATCGAGCTCTTGCAAGAGCGTTTCCACCTTCGCCGGGGGGACGTTGAGTCGTCTCAACCGTGAAAACAGTTCGCCGAATGTGGCCGGATCGGTTTGGCTTGCGAGGGGAGGGGCAAAGGGATCGAAACGTTCTCCCTGTTCAGCTCCTCGCGTCGGAGAGAGACTTTCGAGATAGCCATCTTCCTCAATACGCTGTTCGAGGATGTTGATTAATTGGAAATAGAGAGAGAAGGCTCTGGCTGCAGCAATCGCTTCAGCCAGATCCATATCTCGAATCAGTTCAATAATTGCTTCACTGCTGCTATCGCTATCCCGACCTTCCAGAGCAACGGGATCACTCAGTTGCTTTAGGCGGAGAAGTCGTTCGCTCTGTTCGGGAGGACATTCGCTGCGCAGCACCGTTTGCCATAGGTCCTCGACCAGTTCCAAACGATGGTGCAATAAACGTACTGACGCGGAGTCTCCACCGTTGGCCCTTGGCTGTTCGCCTTCGGGAGCTTGGGTGGTGGACTGAGGCATCGAAGCTCCGCTGATCTCGGTTCTGGCCATGATCATCCCAAAGTGGCTTGTCTGCCGTGATTGATCAGTTCCTGCTCTTGCATTCCAAGGCTGCCGAGACGCAGTAAATCACTGATTGAGGTTCCCTCTGCGTGCGCCTTGAGCCAACGCATGGCCTGGTTGCCATGGTCGAGTGAAGGGATGAGATGGTCGAGCCTCTCGTTGAGCCCTAGTTGTGTGGCAAGTGGTCGCACAGAGTCCACGAGCTCCTGGATCCATTCACGGCAGAGGATTGGTCGTCCGTCATGCCAGTGGTTCAGTGTTGCCTCAAGGCTGGATTGAGCTGCTGCTGCATCGTTCTCATCAGCCAACTTTGCAAGTTCATCAGGGCTGAGACTGCTTGCTTGAACAGGGTCGAGCTGGTTGGGGTTGGACATCAAACTGAGCACGCGGAGTTCGATCAGAGCCGTAATGGCGAGAAGGAGGTCTGGATCCGTGACGAGATCGCAGATCCGCAACTCCAGCCTGTTCAGATCATGGGGACGCAACGGTCCATTGGGTCGGACCGATGTCCACAGATGTCGCACGTTGCGCATGGCTCCGCTCGCCAATTGCTCTTCAACCCATTGGATGTAATGGGCGTGATTCAGAAAGAGCGGGACCTTGAGCGGCGTGAGCGGAAACTGATGCCACCGCTGTGAATGACATCCGCTGATCTGACCACCCAAAAAAGGCGAACTGGCGCTCAGCGACAACATGAGGGCTGCTTCGCATCGAATCAGACGGACGGCAGCGAACAACAAAGCAGGGTCTGTGATGCCGAGATTGATGTGAATACTGGCGGTGACGACTCTGGTGCCGTAGCTGGTTTCGATCAGATCGTGGTAGGGATTATTAGGGTCTGAACGCTCGAAGCGGCTGGGATCTCCCAAGCTCAACGTGCTGCTTGGCAACAAGGTGAGATCACGAGTTGAAAGCCATTGACGCAGCTGCCGGCGTGGTGCCAGCAGGGCCTCCACTAGCGGCTCATAGTCAGCCAGTGGGTCGGTGATGTATTCAAGGTTTCGGTGGTCTGGTTCGGTGACAAACCCGGGAAGTTCTCTGGCGACCTGGCTGGAGACCCCAACATTTTCGCCTGAGGAGCGACCGGTGAAGAGCTCCACTTCGAAGCCTTTAAGCAACAACGGACTGCTCATCCCCGAGATGGATTGAGGCAAGCCAGCGCGGTAAGCATGGCTCTTGCTTTGTTGAGGGTCTCTTCAAATTCGGCGGATGGGTTTGAATCGGCAACCACACCGGCGCCGGCTTGGACCTTCACGCGCAATCCACCTTTGGGATCGGGCTGAACGACCATCGTGCGGATGGTGATCGCGGTGTTGAGGGCGCCAGCGAGATCAACGGATCCATAAATCCCTGAATAAGGCCCGCGCGCATCTGGTTCGAGCTCGTGGATTAACTGCATCGCACGGATTTTTGGTGCCCCGCTGACGGTGCCGGCTGGGAACGATGCCATTAAGAGATCCCACACATCGTGCTGAGGTTTCAGACGACCCTCGACTTGGCTGACGATGTGCATCACATGCGAATAGCGTTCGATCACCATCAGATCTTTCACATCGACACTTCCAGGCACGCAGACACGGCCTAAGTCATTGCGGCCAAGGTCAACGAGCATGACGTGCTCAGCTCTTTCTTTTGGGTCGGCCAGAAGATCTGCTTCCAGAGCACGATCTTCGACGGGTGTATGACCACGAGGTCTCGTCCCAGCGATGGGCCTGAGACTGGCACGAATTCCGTCAGCGGCCGGTTCAGCTTGGACCATCACTTCCGGGCTTGAACCGATCAGTTGCCACTCACCGAAATCGAAGAATGCCATGTACGGAGATGGATTCACCATGCGCAAGCTTCGATAAAGGTCGAGGGGCTCTTGGCGAACAGTTGTTTCCAGGCGTTGGCTAATCACCAGTTGGAAGACATCTCCAGCGGCGATATGTTCACGTGCTGTGGAGACTGAGGTCTCAAATTCGCTGCGCGAACGGTTGCTTCTGACTCCGTCTAGATGTCCTTCAGTTGGCGTCCATTTCAGCGGTTCAACGGCTGGCAAAGGGGCATTCATCCTGTCGCGAAGTTGGGAAATGCGGGCCAAAGCTGACTGCCAGGCTTTGTTCTCTTCGTTTTGGCTGAGGTCGGCGTAGGCGACAGCGGTAATCAAACGCTTGACCTGATCGAAGATCAAAATGGAGTCCATCAGCATCCAGACTCCATCGGGTGGATCATCTGCGCACCGTGGATGAACCTTCACGCTTGGCTCAATCCAATGAATTAATTCATATCCCCAAACCCCATAGAGTTGACCTAGAGGCGGAAGACCTGGAAGTTTTGTGCAGCGATAAGGAATAAGCAGGCGTCTGAGTGACTCGAAGGGATTGCCTTCGAAGGTCTCTTGCTGTCCGTTCCTCCAGGTTCGTTGCAGCGATCTACCGCGTGCCTCTGCGGTCCAGAGTGGTTCACTCGCAACCACACTCCACCTGCCGAGGGTTTCGCCACCCTCAACGGACTCAAGAAGAACTCCAGGAGGTCGGTTGGCTCCTGCTTTAAGCCAAGTTGTTAGAGGGGTTTCAAGATCCGCTGGCCAACTTTCAGCGACGGGGATCAGTGTGAAACCTTTTGCCGCAGCCT
>MDSW01156416.1_pt1 | contig 26557 bp, 31 predicted proteins | sample 811171 | NCBI WGS metagenome assembly MDSW01 (sample SAMN05326641, study PRJNA326480) | marine metagenome | isolation source: seawater | place: Atlantic Ocean: North West | collected 2012 | reverse complement strand
TTACTATGATCCAAATCAAATGAAATGCGTAAAAGACTTTTTACAATTCTATGAACCTGTAGGACCAGAGCTACAATGTTATTCAGTTCTTTGGACTGGAGATCCTACTGGTGGTAATTTAAATCTTAGAGAATCAGGCGAACATACTCATTTTCATTCTTATAACCATTTAAAAGATGCCGGACACTATCATTTTGATGTTTCACCTGAAGAAATTAACTATATTGGGTATTTTAATATTTCGAAAGAAGTGCATAGAGTTAATAATATTTACAAGGAATTATCTCAAAAAAAATAATCTAATTATTGATCAATTAAAAATTTTTTAATTAGGTTTGTTTAATCTTCCAGTCGGAGTCTCTTTTTAATCTTATCCGTTTTAGTTTAAGAGCTTGTTTTGAAAGAATATTTATTGATTTAAAAATTAAGTTATCATTAATTTTTTTTATAGCTTCATCATAAGTTATGATTTTATTTGAATTTTTTTTTAAAAAGTTTTCAAAATTACTAAAATCGTCATCAGTCCAAAGATTTAAATGAAGTTTTGTCGATTGAATTCCAAATGGTAACAGTATTACTTTTGCAAATAGTTGTGGGATAAATTTTATTTCATGTTCTGTGTACGGCATAAGACCATAACCATCAATTACTTCTTTAATTCCACAATTCTTTAAGGCAATAAAAGTATTTTTATCATAAGTCTGATTTGGAGCAAAAAATGTCCTTATTTTAATATTTTCATGTTTAAATTTTTTGAGCCCATTTTTTATTCTTGAAGTTTGAATTTCTAATGGATGACCGAAGAATTCAGATCCTCCACCATAATTAAAATAATCATCGCTTTTTTTGCACAAATGATCATAAATATGAGTATACCCATGCATTGCAATTTCCCATCCTTTTTTTTCCCAGAATCTAACTTGGTCCCAAAAGTTATCTTTTTTTGGAAAGGATAAAAATTCATCATCTTTATTGTTTGGAATAACACCTAATACTGGTTTGATAGAATACTTATCAAACAAGTTCTCGGCTTTCTTCATAGCTTCCCAATTCATATTTTCAGCTATATCGTCTATACGAATTAGAATTCCTGTATTTTCTGTTATATACTGTTTCATTTTTAAGAACATAATTGAGTTATACTTTAAAACGTTAGTTATGAATATACAAAAAATATTATTTATTTGGAGAATTGCAATTTGTGATTAAATCCAATTATAAGTCAGTGCTAAAAAAATACAATGCAAACTATACTGCGCTTACTCCTGTTTCTTTTTTAGAAAGAGCAGCAAGTATTTTTCCTAATTATATTTCTATTATATCTGAAAACAAAAAATTTACCTGGAAAGAAACTTTTTCTCGTTGTTGCTTATTTGCTTCTTCATTAAAAAAGAAAAAAATTAAACCCGGAGATACTGTTTCAATAATGGCTCCCAATACAAGTGCAATGTACGAAGCGCATTTTGCTATTCCAATGATTGGTGCAGTTATAAATACTATTAATATAAGGTTAGATGCAAAAACTATTAGTTACATATTAGAACACTCAGACTCAAAATTAATTTTTGTAGATACTGAATTTATTCCAATAGTAAAAAAAGCTTTAAAAATTTCACGTATCAAAATTCCAATTATTTATATTGATGATTGTAAAAATTTTTCAAAAAATATAGGAAAAGATCAATCGTATGAAAACTTTCTCAAAATGGGACATATAGAAAATTTTAAATCCAATTTTTCTTTAAAAGAAGAATGGTTTCCCATAAGTATATGCTATACGTCTGGAACTACTGGCTATCCTAAGGGGGTAGTAACTCATCACCGGGGTGCTTATTTGAATTCAATAAGTAATCAATTGGCCTGGCATATGCAGAAACATCCAGTTTATTTATGGACATTACCAATGTTTCACTGCAATGGTTGGTGTTTTCCTTGGACTGTTGCTGCATTGGCCGGCACAAATATATGCTTAAGAAAAGTTGAAGCAAAAAAAATTTTTAATTTAATTAAAAAATACAATGTTTCTAATCTTTGTGGCACAACTGTAGTTATCAATATGTTAATTGAAAATGGCACAAAACTAAAAAGAAAAGTTGAACTTATGACTGGAGCCGCACCTCCACCATCCTCAGTTTTAAAAAAAATAGAACAACAAGGTTTTAATATAACCCATACGTATGGACTTACAGAAGTTTATGGACCAGCCGTCGTGTGCGAATGGCAACGAAAATGGACTAAACTAAAAAAACAAAAAATCGCTGAATTTAAATCACGCCAAGGCGTTAAATATCCTGGTCTTTCAGAATTACAAGTAGTAAATCAAAAAACCAGAAAGCCAGTAAAAAAAGATGGAAAAGAGTTGGGAGAAGTTTATATGAGAGGAAATACGGTTATGATGGGGTATTATAAAGACACTAAGTCTACAAAGAATATTTTTGAGGATGGATGGTTCCATACTGGAGATATTGCTGTAGTCCATAAAGATAGTTATATTCAACTAAAAGATAGATCTAAAGATATCATTATTTCAGGTGGAGAAAACATAAGTACAATTGAAATTGAAAATATTCTTTTTCAACATGAAAAAATAGTTGACGCTGCTGTCGTTGCCAAAAAGGATAATAAATGGGGAGAAGTTCCATGCGCTTTTGTTACTCTTAAAAAAAATTCGTCAACTACGGAAAAGCAAATAATAGACTTCTGTAAGCAAAATATGGCTAAATTTAAAACACCCAAAAAAATTATTTTTGGTCCTATTGATAAAACACCTACTGGAAAAACACAAAAGTTCTTGTTACGTAAGAGGGCTAATCAGAGCAATTGAAAATGACTCAAAATAGTATAAAAAGTAAATAGAAAATGAGTATTAGATTAGTAAAAAAAACAGAAATATTTGACAAAATAAATGATTGGAAAGATCCTTTATATCTCAACAATCTTTTAACTGATGAAGAAAGATTAATTCAGAAAAAAGCAAAAGATTTCTGTGAGAAGCGTTTACTCCCAACAGTTATTGAAGATAACAATAATAGCTTTTTTGATAAAAAAATTTATCCGGATCTTGGTGCAAATGGATTTTTAGGTAATACAATCGAAGGATATGGCTCCGCAAACGTTTCGAGTGTTGCTTATGGTTTGGTAGCTAAAGAGTTAGAGTCCATTGATAGTAGTTATAGATCAGCCATATCAGTCCAGTCATCTTTGGTAATACATCCTATTTATACTTTTGGATCAGACGAACAGAAAAACAAATATTTACCAGATCTTATTAAAGGGAAACTGGTAGGTTGTTTTGGATTAACAGAAAGTATATCAGGATCAGATCCATCTTCAATGGAGACTAAATTTGAGGAAGTTTCAGACGGTTATGTTTTAAATGGCTCAAAAAACTGGATAACAAACGCTCCCTTTGCAGATATATTTTTGATCTGGGCATTTGATAATTCAAAAAAAGTTCACTGTTTTATTATTGAAAAAGATGCAAGTGGTTTAAGTACAGAAAAAATTAATAAATCTAGTATTAAAATTGCTCAAGCAGGAAAGATATTTTTAAAAAATGTAAAAGTCCCAAAATCAAGCAAATTACCCAACACAACAGGTTGGAAATCTGTATATTCTTGTATTAATAAAGCAAGATACGGAATAGCCTGGGGGGCTATGGGGGCAGCTGAAACTTGTTGGTTGATTGCAAAAGATTACTCTGAAAAAAGAATGATAAATAAAAAACCTTTGGCATCTAAACAGTTAGTCCAAAAAAAACTTGCTGATATGATAACCGAGATTACACTTGGTTTTAGCGGATGTATTTTAGCGGGAAGATCTATGGATGAAAACAAAGATCTTAAAATAGCTATAAGTTTACTAAAAAGAAATAACTGTAGAAAAGCATTAAATATTGTTAGAGATGCAAGAGATATTCTAGCTGGTAATGGAATTTTGGATGAGTATCATATTATAAGACATTTAGTGAATCTTGAAACTGTAAATACTTACGATGGAACCGAAGATACCCATGCTTTAATATTAGGTAAACTTCAAACTGGACTGGATGCGTTCTAAAGATAGTATTTTATCAAAGTGTAAATTAAATAAAATCTCAGAAGTCGAAACAGATAAGTTATCCGATTTTTATAAAAAAATTTATTTCGAAAGATACAAATCATTAACAAATAATTGGCGATGGTGGTATCGAGTTGGATTATTTAATTCAGAACCAATTGTTCTTACACTTGATGATAAGGTAATTGGTCAAGCAGCCTTTTTACCCACTGAATTAAATATTTTGGAAAAAAAAATACCTGCAATTTGGTTTCAAGATTATGCTGTTTTACCTCAATTTAAAGGTAAAGGCCTAGGAAGTTTTTTATGCAAAGAATGGATGAAGATTTGTCCTAATCAAATGGCTATTTGCAGCCCAGACTCACTTAGAGTTTTAAAAAAGTTGGGCTGGAAAGATAATTTTGAAACTGAAAGGTTAGTGAGGCCAATTAGTTTTACAAAGTTTGTTCCTGTGATAAAAAATCTAAATTTAAATTTTATAGACTCTTTTACAAGATACATTTTTAAAAAAAGATTTGAAAGAAAAGTAGTAATAAAACCATACAATCTTAAAAATAATTTTAAGCGTATAAATGATTTATTCTCATCCAGGTATATTCACAAAAACAAAGAATTTGCTGAAATAATTAGAGATGAAAAATGGTTTCATTGGAGGTTAATGGAGTGTCCTTACAAAGACAATTTATTTTTTTTCGAATATAAAAACAATTTTTCAATTGCACATATATATAAGGTAAAAAAAATCAATAGAATTAATATTCTGTATACATTTAATTTAGAAAAAGATAATTTAGAAAACGAATTGATTGTTTTAATTTTAAATTGGGCATTGAATAATAACAAAGACTTAATTTGGGGAGTTAGTAGAAGCAGCAAATTTGACAATATTTATCCAAAATCTCTTAAGAAACCTTTAAGATTTGCTGCATGGAGCAAAGATGAAAAAATGTTTGATGTTCTGAAGAATGGTTTTCTAGATTTTCAAGGAATAGATTCAGACAAAGAAAGCTCTATTTTTGTTGAGTAAATATCTATTTTTCTACTTTTTATTATCTAAAAATTTTTTTAAAAACGTGTCTGCAATAAGTCTATTACCTTTTTCATTAAAATGAATATCACCAAAAATGAAATAATCATTGTAAACATTATAAAACTCATTTTTTTCAAGCTTATCGTAAAAAATATTCATTAAATTATAAAAGTTTTTACATTCAGTTTGGCAAAATTTTTGCCAAATTTTTACTTGCCAATTATCTCTCTCGTCAAAATATAAAGTGCCTGGCCACGGGTATACTGCTACACTTAAAGATATAGAATTTTGCTTTAATAATCTAGAAAGTCTAAACATATTTTTTGTGTATAAATTTAGGGCATCTGTTTTTGAAAAATTATTAAAATTTTCTTTCTTAAAGTTAAATGTCCACTCTGATCTAGAATGCTTTATAATATGTTTATCTACCTTATTTTTTAAAATACCCAAATTAACAAGTTGATATTTAAATTGTTCAAATAATAGCCTTGTAAAATTGAACTTTTTTTTTAGCCAAAAAATTATTTTGTTTTCGTAAGAATTTTTAAAACAATATTTTTCAAAGGTACTTCTTCTTTCAACTTTATTAAACTCAAGATTATAACACAATGTTTCATCAGGAAAATCAGATAGATCTATAAATACAATAATTTTCTTAAATGTATAGCCACTTTCTAAAAGAGATTTTATTTTGGAGTAGTATATAGAGGGGCTATAAGATACGGTTGCTAAATTTGCATTCTCATAACTATTTAATTTTTTTTTGATTATTCCAATATAAGTATTCTCATATTCTATTCCAATTCCTTCAGTAAAAGAGTCCCCCATAAAACCAATATCAAATTTTTTTTGGTTATTTTTTTTGTAGTCACAAAAATTTCTGAAACCGTTATCGTCAGTACAAAGTTGATATCTTCTATTTCCAAACCCTGCTAGATCATTATAATTTTTTGGTAATTTATGATCATACAATGGATCTTTTAAACTATATGATGTCTTTACATCAGCTAATTTTACTTTAATAAATTTTTTATAAATATAATTCCCAAGTGTCACATCAAATATAAAAAAAATAAAAATTGAAATAAAAATGATTTTAATTATATTTTTCATCTTCTATTTTAATCTAGTTCAAATCGATCTTTATAACTTTTACTTAAGGATTTATCTTGTTCAGATTTAAATAACATGAAGTTTCCGATAGCAAGAACATCTAAATTAGTTCCCAAGAAACAATTAAAGGCATCTTCAATACTGCATACTATTGGCTCACCTCTTACATTAAAGGATGTATTAACCAGTACCGGACAATCCGTTTTCTCATAAAACTTTTTTATGAGCCTGTAGTATTTTGGATTAGTATTTTCATGTACTGTTTGTATTCTTGCTGAATAATCAACATGTGTCACTGCAGGAATAGTCGATCTTTTTATATTCAATTTATCTATACCAAATAACTTTTGATCTTTTTCAGACATTTGAATTTGTCTATTTTTTTTAACATCAGCAACCATCAGCATATAAGGGCTATCGATATCTATCTCAAACCAATCGTTAAGTTTTTCTCTTAAAACAGATGGAGCAAAAGGTCTGAAACTTTCTCTAAATTTTATTTTTAAATTTAATTCTTTTTGCATGTAATCTGACCTAGGATCAGCTAATATTGATCTTGCTCCTAATGCTCTTGGACCAAACTCCATTCTGCCTTGAAACCATCCAACCGTTTTATTTTCAGAAAGCTCCTTAGATACTGAGTCAATTAGCTTTTCCTCACTTAACTTTTTAAATTTAGCACCAAGTTTATTTAATTTGTCCTCAATTTCGTCATCACTAAAACTGGGGCCCAAATATGAGCCAAACATTTTATCTTCAAAACTCAGTCTTTCATTTCCCAGTTCTTTATACCAAAAAGCAAGTGCAGCTCCTAAAGATCCTCCGGCATCCCCAGCAGCAGGCTGAACCCATATATTATCAAAAAGTTTTTTTCTTAATATTTTACCGTTAGCTACACAATTTAATGCTACACCTCCCGCGAGGCATAAATTCTTAACTTTATATTCTTTAGATATGGACTCAACTAACCTAAGAATAATTTCTTCTGTAACTGATTGTATCGATGATGCTAAATCCATGTGAAAATTTGTTAATCTATCTTTTTTAGGGTTTCGAACTGGTTGATCAAAAAGTTTAGAAAATTTGTTATTTGTCATTGTTAGTCCTGTAGCATAATTAAAATACTTCATGTTTAATTTAAAACTTCCATCATCTTTTACTTTTATTAAATTTTCTAAAATTAAATTTTTATATTTAGGTTTACCATAGGGGGCCAAACCCATTACTTTGTACTCACCACTATTTACTTTAAATCCTAAATAATATGTGAATGCAGAATATAATAACCCCAAAGAATGCGGGAAATGAATTTCTTTTAATATTTTTAAACTATTTCTTTTACCCAAAGCAAGCGTTGTGGTCGCCCATTCCCCAACACCATCAAGTGTCAAAACTACAGCTTCTTCGAAAGGAGATGGGTAAAAAGCACTTGCCGCATGACTGAAATGATGTTCGGAAAAATGAATTTTATTTAAGTCATTAAAATTTTTATCGTGTTGTTTTAATTTTTCAAATAGAAATTTTTTTTGAAAAAGCTTTTCTCTTAGCCAAATTGGCATAGATAGACTGAATGATTGAAACCCCGACGGTGCAAAGCCAAGATAAGTTTCCAATAATCTTTCAAATTTTAAAAAGGGTTTTTCAAAAAAAACTACATGATCAACTTCTTCTAAACTTATCTTAGACTCTTTTAAAACATAGTTAACAGCGTTAAAAGGATAACTCGCATCATGTTTTTTTCTTGAGAATCTTTCTTCTTGTGCCGCTGCAATTATTGTCCCATCTTTAATCATAGCTGCTGCGCTATCATGAAAAAAAGCCGATATGCCTAAAATAGAAGTCACTTAAAAAATAGTATAAATGAATGGAGCAACAGCGGAGCCCTGGCTAAGCACAATTAGAATGCCAAATAAAGTTAAAACCAATATTATTGGAAATAGCCAGTATTTTTTTCTCTCCCTTAAAAACTGCCAAAATTCTTTTAAAAAATCTAGCATCAAAATTGCCTTTTCATAGTTCCTACATCCTTATCTCTATTCAACCAGTATGTTTTTTTATTTGAGTCTTTTAATTTTAAAACATCTTTTCCAAATAATCTTAAAACTAATCCAATTGGTGTTAGCACAATAAAAAAAACCAAACCCATAACAATCGGTGCAATTATTTTGCCTAAAATTTCTCCCAGTTTGATCCATAGTTTATTTAAAGGTTTTAAAGGTTTGGAGTACAAGAAAGCTAAAGACAGGAAAGTGACAGATAATGTTAAAGCCCAATATCGAATTTCACCATTACTTAAAAGTGGCCATAATGATATTGTTAAAAATACAATAAAAAAAAGTAACCCAAATTTTTTTTCTGCAGACATTTTCTCTAGGATAGGTTTATATTATAAAGCTTTTTATTTCAAAAATTAAATTCAAGCTAATTTTGTTGGTTGCGGGGGAAGGATTTGAACCTTCGACCTTCAGGTTATGAGCCTGACGAGCTACCAGACTGCTCCACCCCGCGATAAATAACTTAAGATCGTCTTAAGTTTGTAGCTTTTAATTTACCCTTTTCTTCTTTTATTTCAAATTGAATTTTTTGATTTTCTTTCAAGACTTTAAGTTTTGACTTTTCTAAAGCAGAAACATGTAAAAAAATATCTTTATTGGTACTTTCATCAGTTATAAAACCATAACCTTTTTTTGCATTAAACCATTTTACCTTACCTGAAGGCATATAATCACCTCTATTAATGTGAATTTAAAATCTATTTTTTAGACGTTGGAATTTTTTAACTCTTTTAAGATTTTCAAGTTTAATTCTTTTCTTTTTTTCTGAAGGTTTCTCATAGTTGCTTTTCATTTTAATAATTTTGAAAAAACCTTCTTTTTGAAGTTTTCTTTTAAGAACCCTAATAGCTTGTTCTACGTTATTATCTTTTACGTCTATTTTAATAAATCCTCCTAAATTTTAAATGGCTAGGTAACATAGCAAACAAGAATTGTCTATAATGATTTAATAAGGTCTTTTTGGAATTGTATTTTCGAACTCAGATCTATATTTTTTTAATTTTTGTCTAATATTTGGATATTTACGACTTAAAATTGCTACAGCAAATAGTGCAGAATTCTTTGCACCGGCTTTACCGATTGCCAAAGTTGCAACAGGAACACCAGCTGGCATCTGAACAGTCGATAGAAGGCTATCTATACCATCTGTTATACTAGGCATTGGTACACCCAAAACAGGTATAGTTGTTAGAGCTGCTGTTACGCCAGCTAAATGCGCCGCTCCGCCCGCAGCAGCAATAATTACTTCATAATCTTTTTTTTCAGCTTCTGAAATAAATCTTTCCAATCTTTTTGGTGTTCGATGAGCAGAAATTACTCTCACGTCATATTTGATTTTGAATGACTTGAAAATATCGCAGGTATTTTTCATTACCTCCCAATCGGATTTGCTTCCCATAATTATTCCAACAGTAGGTTGTTTATTTTTGCTCATTCGTATCTTCTACCTTAGTTTCTTCTATTTTCTGATTAGCTGCCTCTAATTTTTCTTGTTTTTCTTTTAGTTTTTTCTCTCTTTTAATTCTCCTATCAGCTTTTTCAAGAGCTTTTTCAAATTGGAGTTGGCTGCACAATCCTAAAATTACAGGATCCCTTGGAGTCAAACTTGATAGATTCCAATAGGTTCTATTTCTTATTAACGAAACAGTTCCTTTTGTACTTCCAACTAATTTAGCTATTTGTCCATCTTTAAGCTTTGAAAAATTTTTAACTAACCAAAGTACAGAGTCAGGTCTATCCTTTCTTTTTGATAATGGAGTATATTTTACTTTCTTTCTTTCTTTGGAAACAACTACATCTTCGGTTTTTTTATTTAACTTTAAATATCTGTCGCTATCTTTTGAACAAAGATCTATTTCTTCCCTTGTTAATTGTCCTGCTAAAATAGGATTATAAGCTTTAATACCTTTGGCTACATCACCATCTGCTATTCCTTTGATTTCTAGTTCATGTAAATTACAAAAGTTTGCAATTTGTTTGAAGCTTAAAGTTGTGTTTTCTACAAGCCAAACAGCAGTTGCTTTCGGCATAAATGGTCCGTTAGTCATATAAAATTAACTTTTTTTATTTCTTAAATTACTAAATTTTTTGTTGTATTTACTAACTCTCCCTTTATCTAGAACCTTTTGACTTCCACCTGTCCATGCAGAGTGAGATTTAGGATCTATATCAAGTTTAAGTGTATCACCTTCTTTACCCCAAGTTGACATAGTTTCAAAATTACTACCGTCTGTCATTACAACTTTAATTTTATGATAACTTGGGTGAATTTTCTTTTTCATTTGAAAAGTATTATAATAATATCATTAATTGCTCAATAAATTTTTACAAAAAATTCTTTAATTCTTTATGTATTTTTGAGTTACTAGCGATAATATCTACTCTATCATTGTCAAAATTGTCACCATTAATACTCTCAATAAAACCACCAGATTCTTTAACCAAAATTATTCCTGCTGCAACATCCCAATATTTTAGCTCCCTCTGCCAAACCGCATCATATCTTCCGGCAGCTACATAAGCTAGATCTAAGGCCGCACTTCCAGATTTTCTAACAGGAGGACGAACAGAATGTGATATTTTTTTATACTCATCAAATACCTCATCTTTTATTTTACTGGAGGCTCTTGGCCCTCCTGTTACTAAAAAAGAATTTTTGTATTCAGATTTATTTGATACTCTAATTCTAAAATCATTAAGATATGCGCCTGAGCCTTTGCTTGCGTAAAAGAGTTCATTTTTAATTGGATCAAATATTATTCCAGAAATTATTTCTCCATTTTCTTCGTATGCAACAGAAATTGCAAAATGTGGCAAACCATTTAAGAAGTTGGTAGTTCCATCAATTGGATCAATTATCCATCTTTTATTTTCAGTCTTTCCTTCTATTTGTCCTTGTTCTTCAGTTAAAACAGCATAGCCTGAATTTTCTAGTTCTTTTATTAATATTTTTTCAACACGCTTATCCGAAGCGGTAACAAAATCACCTGGTCCTTTTTCTAAAACCTGAAGTTTCTCTACTTCTCCAAAATCTCTTATAAGTATTTTAGAAGCTTTGAGACAGGCCCGGTGCATTAAATTAAATTGCGGAGAGTTAATTTTCATTAATTTATCTTTTTTACATATTCTAAATTTCTTGTGTCTAAAATAATTTTGTCGCCCTCTTCAATAAACGGAGGTACCATAATGTCTATCTCGTTTTCTAATTTTGCTGGTTTATAGGATGAAGCTGCAGTTTGTCCTTTAACAACACCCTCAGTGCTTTTTACAATACATTCTATATTATTTGGAAGTTCTATAGACAAAGGTTTATCATCAAGAAAGGAAATGTTTACTTTTAAATTTTCTTTTAATAAATTTATTTTTTCACCAATAATTTTTTTTTCTAAGGATATTTGTTCAAAGTCTACCGGATCCATAAAAAAACATTGAGTTTCATCAGAATATAAAAAATTATATTCTTTTTCATCAAGCTGTGCCTTTTCAACGTTTTCACTTGATCTGAATCTCTCATTTAACTTTGTTCCTTTAGTTAAACTTTTTAATTCTACCTGATTAAAGGCCCCACCTTTGCCAGGCTTTACATGCTGTGTTTTCAGAACTGTCCAGTAGTCATTGTCGTGTTCAATAATCATTCCTGGTTTAACTTCATTGCCTTGTATTTTCATTTTAATTTTTTAATTGCAATTTTTGGTTTTAAGCGTGGGTTATTCCAAATATAACTTGATAATGCAAGATAATTTACTCCATATTTAATTAAAATTTTATAGTTTTTATTATTTATTCCACCTATACCGACAATTGGCAGTCTAGTTTTTTGTTTACACCATTTAATTAGATTTAAATTTGCTTTTTTTGCAGATGGTTTTAGTTTTGAATTAAAAAAAGAACCTAAAGCTATGTAATCAGGCTTTTCTTTTATTGCTTTTAATATTAGTTTTTTTGAACCATGACAGGTAACTCCAATTATTTTATCTTTCAAAATTCTTCTTGCAGATTTTAAAGAACCATCAGTCTGGCCTATATGACAACCATCAGAGTTTGCTTTTTTTGCTAATAATGGATTATCATTTATAATAAGTTTTACCCTATACTTTTTTGTAAAAATACTTATTTTTCTGGCAATTTTTATAATATTCGAATTGGTTTCTTTTTTTAATCGTAATTGAAAAAATTTTATCTTTTTCGAAGATAAAATAGTATTGAGGTCCTTATAAAAATTTTTATAAATTTTATTAGGTGATATTAAATATATTTTTTTTTTCAATTTTAAGCTGCAAAACTTTGCTCTAGCTTTTCATTCCATTTAGCTTCTGTAGAAGCACCATTCATTTTAGCTCTGTGATTAAAAACTTTCTGCACTCCATTTTTATCTTCCATTGATTTTGCCCATGTTTTCAGTGCTGACTGTTGTAGAGCTCTTCCATATGAGAAAGTGAAATGAAAAGAAGTATCATTAATTTTGTTAATCTCATTCAGATTTTTTGTTGCTTCTACTTCGCTTTGTCCGCCAGAAAGAAAAGCTACGCCAGGTACTTCTTTAGGCATATTATTTTTAAGACATTCCAAAGTTTTTTTTGCTATCTCTTCTGTTGTGGCTTTTTTTTTGCAACTAGCACCGGGAATAATCATGTTTGGTTTAAGAACTGTACCTTTCAGATTTATATTATGTAAAAGAAGTTCTTTATAACATTCAGATAAAACTTTATTAGTAACATCAAAGCAAGCATCAATAGTGTGATCACCGTCCATTAAAACTTCAGGCTCTACTATTGGAACCATTTTTGCCTCTTGAACTATTGCCGCATATCTCGCTAAGGCATGAGCATTTGATTTGATGCATTGCTCACTGGGATGTTTAGATGAAATAGAGTATACAGCACGCCATTTTGCAAATCGTGCACCCAATCTATAGTACTCTTCCATTCTATTTCTCAAACCATCCAAACCTTCTGTAATTTTTTCCTTATCAGAACCCGCTAAAAGCTTTGCTCCTTTATCGACTTTAATACCCGGAATAGAACCACTTTTTTTTATAAGTTCTGGAATTGAAACCCCACTACTGGAAGTTTGTCTTAATGTTTCATCAAATAATATAACTCCACTAATAGAAGTTTTCATTGAACTTGAAGAAAATAAAGTTTCTCTAAAATTTAGCCTATTTTTTTCAGTACATTCAACATTGACACTTTTTAATCTCTTTTCCATTGTGCCAGTGCTTTCATCTGCCGCTAATATTCCTTTGCCCTTTGCTACCATTTGTTTTGCTATTTCTTCAATGCCCATTAAATTATTTCCTTTTCAATACTTTTATACCAGGGAGTTCTTTCCCTTCAAGCGATTCTAGAAATGCACCACCAGCTGTTGATAAATGCGAAAAAACCTTTTCAAGTCCAGTATTTTTAATTGCAGCGATGGTGTCTCCACCACCAACGATTGATACAAGTGACTTAGATATTGTATTTTCAGCGATTTTTTTTGCAATAGAAATAGAACCTTTAGAAAAATTCTTATTTTCATAATATCCAGCAGGCCCATTCCAAAAAATTGTGTTTGATTTATTTATTATATTATCAATTAAACTAATAGTTTCTTTACCTATATCTAAAATAATATCATTAGACCCTATATTATTAAAAGATTTATAAAAAGATTCCCCATCTAAATCTGAAGATGTATTTACATCCACAGGTATAATGACTTCACATTTATTTTTTTTAGCTAAATCATATATATTTTTAATTATATTTTCTGAACCTTTTTCAATTAGAGATTTTCCAATCTTTATGCCTTTATAATTAAGAAAATTATTTGCCATCGCTCCCACAATTACTAAATTATCTGAATTTTTTAAAAGGTTAGATAATATATTAATTTTTGTTGAAATTTTTGATCCACCAATAATACAAGTTACTGGTTTTTTTTTATTTTTCAAAATTAAATTTATCGAATTAATTTCTTTTTCTAAAAGAGGTCCTCCGTAACTATCAATATACTTTGTTATACTATGTATAGATGCTTGCTTTCTGTGAGAACAGGAAAACGCTTCATTTATATAAATGTCACCTAATTTAGATAGATTTTTAGCAAAAATTTCATCATCATTGTTTTCCTCCTGGAAGAATCTAATATTTTCTATAAGCAAAACTTCACCTGGTTTTAATTTGTTTGTAAAATCAATAGCCTCCGAGTCAATATTTTTTTTGTAAAAGTAGGTATTTATATTTAATTTTTTTTGTAAATATTTATAAACTGGTTCAAGCGAAAGTTCATTGACTACTTTTCCTTTAGGCCTACCAAGATGTGTTAGCAAAATTATTTTAGCTTTATTTTCTATTAATTTATTTATTAAAGGTTCTACCAACTCAATCCTTGTGTAATCCTCAATTATTGAGTTTTTAATTGGAACGTTCAAATCTAAGCGAACTATGACACGCTTATTCTCAACAGAAATGTTGTTTGAAAAGATTTTTAAATCAGACATATGTCCAATTAGTTTTTAACTTTTGTTTTGACAATTTTTACAATTTCATCACTTGTTAGATTAAACAATTTGTAAATATCTTTGTAGGGTGCGCTTTTTCCATATGTCGACAAACCTAAAGTTACACCATTATTTCCAACTAAATTTTTCCAATTAGACTTACTCGAAGCTTCGATTGATATTTTAATCGTTTCTTCACCAATAATTTCTTTTTTATAATTATCACTTTGATTTTGAAATATATCATAACATGGAACAGAAATTACTTTTGTATCTATATTTAAATTTTTAAGTTTTTCTTGTGCTTCTAAAATTATTTCAACCTCCGAACCTGATGCTATTAATGATACATTTGGATTATCAGATGTTTTTTTCAAAACATATGCACCTTTAGAACACATATTTTCCCCTGAATTGTGTTCGCTAACATAGGGTAATTTTTGTCTAGACAAAGCTATTGCACTCGGATTATTTTTGCTTTTTAAAGCTAATTCCCAACACTCTATAGTCTCATTAATATCGGCAGGGCTAAATAAATTTAAATTAGGTATTGCTCTTAAATGTTCTAAATGTTCTATAGGCTGATGAGTAGGACCGTCCTCTCCTAAACCAACCGAGTCGTGTGAAAAAATATAAATTACTCTCAAATTCATCAAAGCGGATAACCTCATAGAAGGTTTTAAATAATCTGAAAAAATTAAAAAAGTACCACCGAATGGAATTAATCCTCCATATAAAGCAATACCATTCATAATACCTGCCATAGCATGTTCTCTAACACCGTAATGAATATAATTTCCAGAAAAATTTTTTGCAGAGATAATTTTTGAATTTTCGGTTTTCGTATTATTTGAGCCACTTAAATCTGCAGATCCACCGATTAATTCTGGCATAATTTCTGAGATAATTTTTATTACAGAAGAAGAACATTGTCTCGTTGCTAATTTAGGTTTTTCCTGAAAAAATTTTAATTTCTGATCTCCTAAAATACTCTCCAAATTTTCAGGCAGCTCATCATTTTTTAGTCTTTCATACTGCTGTTTAATTTTAGAGTTTTTTTTGCTTAAAGTTTTGTTCCATTCCTTCTCCAAAATTTCTCCTTTTTCGCCTATTTCTCTCCACTCTTCTAAAATTTTTGATGGAATATCAAATGGTTCGTGTTTCCAATTTAATTTTTTTCGAACGAGTTTGATTTCTTCTTCCCCTAGCGGAGCTCCATGAGAAGATGCTTTCCCAGACTTATTAGGTGATCCAAAACCTATAACTGTCTTACAAGATATAATAGATGGCTTTTTTGATTTTTGCGTTTTTTTTATAGCATTATTAATTTCTTTAAAATTATGACCATTAATTTCCTGAAATGACCAACCATAACTTTCAAATCTTTTTTTGTAATTATCTGATACACTTAAAGATGTTGAACCATCAATCGAAATTTTATTATTATCAAAGAAGACAACTAAATTTTTTAAGTTTAAATGACCTGCTAAACTCATAGCCTCATGACTAATCCCTTCCATAAGGTCTCCGTCACTTGCAAAAACATAAGTTTTATTATTAATTAAATCAGACCCAAATCTTTTCTTTAAAATTTCTTGACCCAAAGTCATACCAACAGAATTTGCCAAACCTTGTCCCAAAGGACCTGTGGTTGTTTCGATACCAGATCCTTTTTCATATTCAGGATGACCAGCACAAATTGAATTAAGTTGTCTAAAATTTTTTATATCTTCGATTTTTATTTTTTTATAACCTGTTAAGTAAAGTAATGAATATAGAAGCATAGAACCATGTCCTGCTGATAAAATAAATCTGTCTCTGTTGATCCAATTTGGATTTTTAGGATTAAACCGGAGGTAGTATTTAAAAAGAACAGTTGCAACATCCGACATCCCCATTGGCATACCCGGGTGACCAGAATTAGCCTTTTGAACAGCGTCAATCGACAAAAATCTTATAGCATTAGATAAATCTTTTAATTTTGGGTTCACTTATAAATTACCTATATAGACTTCAATTAACGATATCAATATTATGATATAAATAAAATTAAAATGGAAAATTTATTTAGTAAAGAAAAAAAACTAGAAAGTGTTTTACAAAGACTTTCAGATATAAGCAGGTCACCTAATGTGGATACTTCAAGTATTGAAAACCTCACTTTAGAAAAAAATCAATTACAAAGCGAAAAGAATCAAATTGAAAGCAAATATAATGAATTAATGCTTGAACATAACAATTTGAAAGAAAAATTAAAATCTCTAGAAAACAAATATCAAAAGACTAAAGAGATGCATGATCGATTTAATCAGGATGTTAATGAATTAGGTGAAGAAACAGAGTCTTTAGTGGAGGAAATAGAAAAATGGCAAATGTAAATATCAAATTTAATAACAAGGATTACCTTTTATCTTGTGATGATGGACAAGAGGAGGATTTAAAAAATTTAACAAAATTTTTAGATAAAAAATACTCTGATTTAAAAGATAAACTAGGAAATATTGGTGAAAATAAATTGTTATTAATTACAACAATTCAAGTGGTTGACGAGTATTTCGATTTAAAAAAAAGGGTGCTATCGCAAAAAAAGAATTTTGAAAATCTTTCTGAAAAATTTAGAGAAATGAAGTCTTTAGCAATTGACTACAGAGATGATAAAGAAACAGAAATATCGAAATTAAATATTGAACTAGAAAAAATAAAAAAAACAGTTGAGGAAAGCAAAAATATTTATGAGTCTATGCTTGATAAGACTACAAAATCACTTGAGGAAATAATTAAGAATACTGAAAATGGGTCTAAAATTCAGTAAATGCACAATAAGCAAGGAATTAGAAAAAAATTTAAAATAATAAGAAAAAAAAATTATTATTCGGTAAGTAAAAGTTTTTTTAAACCCTTAATTAAAATTATCAAATCCAAAGGAATTAGAAAAATATCGTTATATTACCCATCAAATTATGAAGTCGATACGACAGAATTGTTTGATATGCTTAACCAAAAAAAAGAAATATCCATATTCATGCCTAAATTAATTAATGGACAAAAAATGAAATTTATAAAATGGAATCACTTAGATCCCCTAAAAGTCAATACTTTTGGTTTCTTAGAACCTTTATCAAATGGGAAAAATATAAAGCCTGATTTAGCGGTAGTACCATTACTTGCCTTTGACAAATTTCACAATAGATTAGGATATGGAAAAGGTTTTTACGATAAATTTTTATCAAAATATCTAACAACAAAAAAAAAAAATCATTACCATTGGACTTGCTTTTTCTTTTCAACAATATAAAAAAATTCCAAATACAAAATCGGATGTAAAATTAGATTATATTTTAACTGAGAAAGGATTTGTTAAATAGAAATGAATATTTTAGTTCTTGGCGATGTTATGGGTCCATCAGGGGTAAAGGCCATTAAAGAAAAATTACCAGAAATAAAAAAGACAAAAAATATTGACTTTGTGGTTCTTAATGGAGAAAACGCTGCCGATAATGGTGTGGGAATTAGCAAAAAAAATACTGAAGATTTTTTTAATGCAGGCGCAGATGTTATTACTTCTGGAAATCATATTTGGGATCAAAAAGAAACTAAAAAATTTATTCAAGATGAAAAAAGGTTATTAAGACCTGAAAACTCATTAAAACCTGTGTCTGGAGAAGGGGTAGGAATTTTTAACTCAAAGAACAACATGAAGGTAGCAGTTATAAATCTTATGGGAAATGTTTTTATGAAAAAAAGCGACGATGTTTTTCTAGCTGCAAAAAATTTTTTGGATAAGGTAAAATTAAAAAAAGATGCAGATTTTATTATAGTTGATATTCACGGTGAGATAACAAGTGAAAAAATGGCAATGGGATATTTATTTGATGGCAAAGCAACAATAGTAATTGGTACACACACTCATGTTCCCACATCAGACCACAGGATCTTAGAAAAAGGTACTGCCTATCAAACCGATATCGGTATGTGTGGTGACTACAATTCAGTTATAGGAATGGATAAAGAAAATTCTTTAAAAAAGTTTTTAAAAGATACTTCTGCAAAAAAACATTTTCCTGCATTAGGACAAGCAACAATCTCTGGATTGCTTGTTTCTGCAGATAACCAAACTGGTTTAGCAGAAAAAGTTGAACCAATTATTTTGGGAGGCTCTCTATACGAGAGAATTTAATAAATGGCTGGACATTCAAAATGGAAAAAAGTTAAACATAAGAAAGGCAAAGCAGATGATAGAAAAGGAAAACTTTTTTCTAAATTAAGCAAAAATATCTCTATCGCTGCTAAAATGGGAGGCGTAGATCCAAATATGAATTTTAGATTAAAATCTGCAGTGCAAGCTGCAAAAGATGCAAATATGCCAAAGGATAAAATTCAGAGAGCGATAGATAATTCGAAAAACTTAGGTAATTAAATTGATTATTATTGGAATAGATCCTGGCTTAAGTGGCGCAATAGCAATTTTACAAAATAATAAAGTAAAAAGTATTTTCGATACTCCTGTAATGTCAGAAGGAAAAAAAAATAAGAGACAATTGAACAGTGCGCAAATGGTTAAATTAATCAAGAGTAATATATCAGATGTTGAAGAAACAGTTGTTGTAGTAGAACATGTCAATGCAATGCCGGGGCAGGGTGTAACAAGCATGTTCAATTTTGGTCAAACATTTGGTGCGATAAAAGGAATTTGCGCAGCTATTGGTTTACCAATTTTTTTTGTAAGACCAGCGAAATGGAAAAAACATTTTGAACTTATAAACTCATCTAAAGATGCAAGCAGGACGAAGGCTATAGAAATGTACCCAGCAATTTCTGATCAATTATCTAAGAAAAAAGATGTTAACAAAGCAGATGCCATTTTGATTGCGAGATATTTCAATGACAGTAAGTCTAATTTAAAAGACTAAGCATTTACGTTATATTAAACTCAAGTGCCAAATTGATGACACATTCTATACGTAATTAACAACAATGGAACAAGATATTGCAACTCAAGTAGTCGGATTAGGTGGTGTTAGCGATTTCTCACTTTGGCAACTTTTTTTAAGAGCAGATTGGATAGTTAAAAGCGTTATAATCATTTTGATTGCGAGCTCTATTTTTTCATGGGCATTGATTTTTGATAAATATCGAATGTTTAAAAGGATAGAAAAAAGTACACAAATTTTTGAAAATAAATTTTGGAAATCAAAATCTGCAGAAGCATTTTATAAATCTTTACCAGCTAAATCTGATGATCCTTTAACTACAATATTTCAATCAGCTATGTCAGAATTAATTAAAACTAAATCTAAATCATCTATGGTTCAAAGCGCAAGAGTAACAAGAGTTGTTGAAGTATCAGTTGATAAAGAATTAAAAAATGTAGAGAAAAATTTTACTTATCTAGCTACAGTTGGATCAACAGCACCTTTTATTGGTTTATTCGGAACAGTCTGGGGAATTATGAATTCTTTTCAATCAATTGCAATTTCAAGAAATACTAGTTTAGCCATAGTTGCTCCAGGCATTGCAGAAGCGCTTTTTGCAACAGCTCTAGGTTTGTTAGCCGCAATTCCAGCAGTGATAGCTTATAATAAATTCAACAGTGACTCTCAAAGATATTTTTCTAAAATAGAAAATTTTTGTAAAAGATTTTTATCAATAATTTAAATTTCTATGGCCTTTACAATTAATCGCTCAAAAAACAAAGGACCAATGAGTGAAATAAATGTGACCCCATTTGTTGATGTGATGCTCGTTCTATTAATTATATTTATGGTCACAGCTCCTTTATTAACAGTCGGTGTACAAGTAGATTTGCCTGAATCAGCAGCAGACTCTCTTCCCGATGATCAAGAACCTTTAACGGTATCTATAAATTCTAAAGGTGAAATTTTTATTCAGGAACATAAAGTCAGTTTCGAAAAAGTTGTTCCAAAAATCCTTGCAATATCAAAAAATAGAACTGATACAAGAATTTATGTTAGGGGAGATAAGACTATAAATTACGGAAGAGTTCTTGAAGTAATGGGCAGGCTATCAGGCGCTGGATTTTCGAAAGTTGCTTTAATATCAGAGCCATACAAAAATTAGATATTATGACAAAGGGATTAATTTTTTCAGTTTTTTTTCATGGACTGATAGTACTTTTGACTGTTTTAACTTTACCTTTTATGATGCGTAAGCCAATCGATCTGCCCCCAATAATTTCAGTAGAATTTATTCAAATCTCCGATAAAACAAATATTCCATATGCACCAAAGGCTAGAAAAATAATTGAAAAAGTAAAAAAAGAAAAAGAAAGAGTTGTATCAGAACAAGCACCACCATCCGCTAAAGCCAAAGAAAAACCAGACAGAATCCCTATGCCCGAGGAAAATAAGGAAAAAAAGGAACTAAAAAAAAAGAAACAAAATCCTGAAGAAATTAAACCACTCATTAGACAGTCTTCTGAATTTGAAAAAAAAGAGCTTTTTGACCCTAATGAAATTGCGGCTTTAATTGATAAAGCGAAAGAAGAAGAGGCTCAAACACAGAAAACCTCGGATAAACTAACTCAAAGTAGTGTAAAAAATTCTTTCGCAGAAGGCCTATCATTATCTGCAGAGGATGCTCTCAAAGCGCAAATTTTTGGCTGTTGGAGTATACCGTTAGGTCTTCCTTACGATAAAAATTTATTAGTAAGAATTAAACTTAAACTAAAACAAGATGGTACTATTATAAAATCAGAGATCCTTGATCATGAAAGAATGAATACACCAGGACAAAATTTTTATAAAGTTTTAGCAGAAAGTGCACTCAGAGCTGTGAGAATTTGCCAGCCTTTAAAGGTACCTCCTACAGGTTACGAGAACTGGAAAGATATACAGCTTAATTTTGATCCAACAGATATGTTAAAAGGTTGATTATGAAGAAAATAATTTTATTAATTTTTATAAGTTTATTTGTTTTTAAAAACGCAAATAGTTTAGTTAAAGTTGACATAACAAGAGGTAATCTAGATCCATTACCTATTGCTGTTTCTCCATTATATGTTGATGTTAACTCAGAAAAATTCCCTTTATTTGAAACTAATAAATTGGGCGATGAAATTTCAAAAGTTGTAGAAGGAAATTTTAGAGGTACTGGTTTGTTTAACCCTCTTAAAAAAGAAGCTTTTGTTCAAAAGCCAGATATAGCTCACATAAAACCTAGATTTGAGGACTGGAGATTAATTAAAGCTCAAGCTTTAGTTACGGGCAAACTTTCAATACAAAAAAATAAATTAAAAGTTGAATTTAGACTTTGGGATACGACAGCGGCTCAAGAAATGTTGGCATTATCTTTTACAACTACTCCAAGCAACTGGAGAAGAGTAGCACATATAATATCAGATAAAGTTTATGAGAGGTTAACCGGAGAAACAGGGTATTTTGATACCAGAGTCATTTATGTTTCTGAAACTGGACCAAAGGGTCAGAGAATTAAAAAACTAGCATTAATGGATCAGGATGGATCAAATACAAAATATTTGACGCTTGGAAATGAGCTGGTATTAACACCAAGATTCAATCCTACAAATCAGTTAGTTACTTATATGTCGTATTTTAAAAATATGCCAAGAGTTTATTTGCTAGATATCGAAACAGGTGTTCAAGAAGTAGTTGGTAATTTTCCTGGTATGACCTTTGCACCAAGGTTCTCTCCAGATGGTAAAAAAATAATTATGAGTTTTGCTAAGGATGGAAATTCTGACATTTACTCTATGGATCTTGAAACTAGAGTAGTTGAAAAAATTACTGACCATCCTTCTATAGACACTTCTCCATCTTACTCACCAGATGGAAAATTTATTTGTTTTAATTCTGATAGAAGTGGCCTTCAACAACTTTACGTAATGAGAAGTGATGGTACGCAAGTTAAAAGAATAACTTTTGGAAAAGGAATTTATGGTACACCAGTCTGGTCACCAAGGGGAGATTTAATAGCTTTTACAAAAGTTAGAAAAGGAAGATTTTATATTGGAGTAATGAGAACAGATGGTTCAGGTGAAAGATTATTAACAGAAAATTATTATCAAGAAGCACCTTCTTGGTCACCAAACGGCAGGGTCTTAATTTTTTATAGAGAAACCAAATCAGACAGCAAAGGAAAGGGCCATTCAGCAAAACTGTGGTCTATTGATATAACAGGCTATAATGAGAGACAGGTTAAAACGGAAACAGATGCTTCAGACCCATCTTGGTCTTCATTACTATCAAAGTAGCAAAACTAGTGATTTTTCATGTACAATTTACACTTGAAACATGTTTATAAATTTGAAATATTACTAGTACCTTAAATATATTTAGGAGATAAAAATGAGATTTAATATAGCGCTTAGAAACTATTTGTTGGTTTTGTTTGCTGCGCTGGCACTTTCAGCGTGTTCTACTGCTAAGAAGGCTGGCCCAAAAACTGTCGACGATGTTTACACTGGAACTGATACAATTGAGTATTTAGCCAAAGGTGTACCTGACAGAGTATTTTTTGCTACAAACAAATCTAGTTTAACAACTGCAGCACGAGATACATTAAGAAAGCAAGCTACTTACTTAAGAAAGAATAAAAATATTACAATTACAATTGAAGGACATGCCGATGAAAGAGGTACTAGAGAGTATAACTTAGCTTTAGGCGAAAGAAGAGCTAACGCCGCTAGGGACTATCTAATGACCTACGGAGTTTCTGGTAAAAGAATGTCTGTAATTAGTTATGGAAAAGAGAGACCGGTAAATCCAACTAGTTCACCATTAGCATATTCTCAAAACAGAAGATCTGTATCTGTAAAAGCAAAATAAGAAATTTTAAGGATTAAAAGACCCTATTATTATTAAAGAATAATAGGGTCTTTTTTTCGCCATTTTGTAAAAATAAAACCATCAAATGATTCTCAAAAATCGAATTTTAAAACAAATAATTTGTTTATTAATAATTTCATTCTTTTGTGTTAATTACATAAATGCAGAAGAAGAAGATGAAGTAAAAACTGTAGCGTCACAAATTGAAAAAATTAATAAAGATCTTAAAACTTTGGAAAAAGCAGTATATAGCTCTGCGGAAGTTAAAACAAAATCAGTTACACCAGGAAGTTTAAATGAGGATATTCTTACAAGACATCTTTTAAAATTGAATGAATTAGAAGAACAGTTCAGAGAAGTAACTAATAAGTATGAAGAAATAAATTTTAAGTTAGATAAATTATCAAACAGAATTACAAAAATGCAAAGTGATAATCAAATGCGATTTAGTGATCTTGAAAACGGGGTTGCAACAAATCAGATAGCAAATAAAAAAACTAAGAAAAAAAATCTTCCAGGCACAGATAAACCAAAAGAATTAGGAAGGATATCCGAAACAGACGCAAATATTTCAAAGGTTGAAACAGTCCAAAAAACTCAATCTGTAGAGTCAGCCGGACTTGTAGTTACCGAGAAAGCAATCTCCAAAGAGTCTTTGTTGCCAAATAAGCCACCTAGAGAGCAATATGATTTTGCCGTGAGTTTTATTAAAGTTGGTGATTACGAAACAGCAGAATTTGCACTTAGAGAATTTATCGACAAAAATAAAGATAATCAATTAGCTGGTAGTGCGCAGTATTGGTACGGAGAGACATTTAGAATTAGACAACTATATCAAGATGCAGCCGCAGCGTACCTGGACGGTTACCAAAATTATCCAAAAAGTCAAAAGGCCCCAATCAATTTATTAAAGTTGGGTACAACTTTAGTCCAATTAGGGGAAAAGGAACAAGGATGTATGATGATTATAGGAGTAAAAAAACAGTATCCAAAAGCCAGTAAGTCTGTGTTACAAAAAGCAGAGTATGAAAAGAAAAAATTTAAATGTTCTAAGGCTTAATAATTTTTTCCTAAAAGATAAGAAATCAAAAGAAATATATTTAAAATTTAATAATATCCTTAGTAAAAATAAAAAAAATAAAAGATTTGTAGTAGCAATTTCAGGCGGACCAGACAGCTTAGCTCTTGCTGCACTGAGCAACATATTTTCACACAAAAAAAAATTTAAATTTTTTTTTGTTTTAATCGATCACGGTATTAGAAAAAATTCTTCCAAAGAAGCGAGTGAAGTAAAAAAACTATTGAAAAAACACTCGATACAACTCAAAATTATAAAGAATAATAAAAAAATTTTCAAAAATTTTCAGAAAAGTGCAAGAGATATAAGATATAAGCTGTTATCTGATTATTGTAAAAAAAATAACGCTAAATCATTACTAGTTGCACACCATCAAGATGACCAGGTTGAAACATTTTTAATAAGGCTTTCTAGAGGTAGTGGCGTAGAAGGACTATCATCTATGAGTGAGTTAAGCAAAATCAAAGGAAACATTAATTTGATTAGGCCATTTTTAGATTTTAAAAAAAAAGAATTATCTTATATTTCAAAAAAAGTCTTTGGGAAGGTATTTAAAGATCCTAGTAATAAAAATAAAAAATTTTTTAGAACAAATATTAGGGAATTAAGAAAAACTTTAGAAGGAAAAGGGATTAATTTTGATAAAATTACAAAATCCATTAGAAATATATCCTCAAGTAAGGAAGCCATTAATTTTTATGTGGAAAAATCAATTAAAAAATTTGTTAAATTCAACAAAAAAGAAACAATTTTAAATTTGATACAACTTAGAAAAGAACCTGAAGAGATAAAATTCAGAATTATCAATTTAATTATTAAAAAAAGGAATAACTCATATTATCCTCCCAGATCAAACAAAGTTTTAAATTTGATAAAGAATTTTGAAATGAACAACCTCAAAAAATGTACTTTAGGGGGCTGTATCTTTGAAAGGAAAAAAAGTTTACTTTATGTATCCCAAGAATATTGATTTTCATATGATTTGTGGCGATTTGTCCGAAAAAATGTAAAATTTGTCATATTTTCGGTATAATTTAAATCTATTATAGCTTGTTTAATTTAATAAAATACCTATTTATAAAGTATGAATTTTAGAAACATAATAATGTGGGGTTTAATAGTTCTTCTATCAGTTGGACTATTTAATCTTTTTCAAAATCCTAACAGGGCTGATATAGCAAATAATAAAATACCTTTCTCCAAATTCCTTGAAGAAGTTGATGCTGGAAGAGTAATGGAAGTTACAATTCAGGGAAGTAATATAAAGGGAACTTTATCTGATGGTTCTAAATTCCATACTTATTCACCAAATTACCCAAACTTAGTTGAAAAGCTTTCTGATAATAATGTGAGTATAGTTGCTTCACCTCCAGAGGATAAAATGCCTTCATTACTTGGAGTACTTCTTTCTTGGTTTCCAATGTTATTACTAATTGGCGTATGGATTTTTTTCATGAGGCAGATGCAAGGCGGAAGAGGCGGAGCCATGGGGTTTGGAAGATCAAAAGCAAAATTATTGACTGAAGCACAAGGCAAAGTCACTTTTAATGATGTTGCAGGTATCGAAGAAGCCAAAGAAGAAGTTGAAGAAATAGTTGAATTTTTAAGGGACCCAAGAAAATTTAGAAGACTTGGTGGCAAAATTCCTAAAGGAGCATTGCTAATTGGTCCCCCGGGAACTGGTAAGACATTATTAGCAAAAGCAATTGCTGGAGAAGCAAATGTTCCTTTTTTCACAATCTCAGGTTCTGACTTTGTAGAGATGTTCGTTGGTGTTGGTGCATCAAGAGTCAGAGATATGTTTGAGCAAGGAAAGAAACACGCTCCTTGTATAATTTTTATTGACGAAATAGATGCCGTTGGAAGAAGCAGAGGTGCTGGACTTGGCGGAGGAAATGATGAAAGAGAACAAACTTTAAACCAACTTTTAGTAGA
>MDSW01177445.1_pt1 | contig 26558 bp, 27 predicted proteins | sample 811171 | NCBI WGS metagenome assembly MDSW01 (sample SAMN05326641, study PRJNA326480) | marine metagenome | isolation source: seawater | place: Atlantic Ocean: North West | collected 2012 | reverse complement strand
ATATTCCGGAGGGGTGGCTGAGCGGTTGAAAGCACTAGTCTTGAAAACTAGCAATGGGGCAACTCATTCGTGGGTTCGAATCCCACCCCCTCCGCCATTTTTATAGTTTAAATTTTTTAAGCAAATTGCTAACTTTATTTACTGGAATACTTGAGTTATTATTTTTGTCTAAGTACCATTTGTATATATGATTATCGTCCATTTCTAATATTGTATACAAATCTGTTAATTCCTCATAATTAAAAACCTCTAAATATTTTTTTACAAAAGCACCAAGTATTAAATCCATTTCTTTAATACCTCTATATTCAGATCTATATTTAATTTTTCTTTTTAACGAATCTATTTTATCCATATTTAATAGAAATATATTATAAGTATGATTATGACAAATTTAAATAAAAACAATTTTTTATTCGATGATATTAGTTCAATTAAAGGCATTGGTATAAAATTAAAAAAGTATTTAAAGAATAAAAAAATCGAAAAAGTTAAAGATTTAATCTGGGACATTCCATATGATATCACTGATAGATCGAAAGTTTTAAAAATTGAGAATTTAGAAATAGGCAAAATGGCAACGATCAAGGTAGTTGTTCAAAAATATTCTTTTCCAAGAATAAGGAATTTACCAAATAAAGTTATATGCTCAGATGGTCAAAAAAAAATAAATATAATTTTTTTTAATAGCAGAGAAGGTTATATTAGAAAAATATTACCTATTGGAAATGAGGTTATAATCAGTGGAAAAGTGGCTTTCTATAAAAATAATTATCAAATAGTAAATCCCACATATGTAAAACCAATTGAAAAAATTGATGAAATAAAAAAAGTATTTCCAAAATATTCACTCACAGAAGGGATAACCGAAAAAGTTTACAGAAAATTGGTATCAAAAGTTCTGGATAAAATTAAGGAAGAGAATGATTGGTTAGACCACAAATTTTTAAAAGAAAATAAATTTAAGAGTTTTAAAAAAACCCTAGATAATTTGCATAATCCAAATAAAAAAATAGATATATTATCTTATGATTATCAACGTTTGGTTTATGATGAACTATTAGCAAATTTTATTATGTTGTCTAAAGCAAGAAAAATTATCAAAATTAATAAAAAAACAAAAAAAAATAGAAATGAATATTTATCGAATATTGTTTTAAAAAACTTTTCTTATGAGCTTACAAATGGACAAAAAAAAATATTAAATGATTTAGAAAGTGACGTTTTTTCTAAAAAAAGAATGTTTAGAATACTTCAGGGTGACGTAGGATCTGGTAAAACTATATTAGCAATGATTTCTGCCGCTTTTGTTATCGAGTCAAAATTTCAAGTAGCTTTCATGTCACCAACTGAAATTCTTGCATCACAACATTTCAATTTAGCAAAAAAACTCTTTGATAAAACAAATATTAATATTGCGCTATTGACCGGTAAAACAAATTATAAAAAAAGAAAAGAAATAATTTCAGATTTAATTTCTGGTAAAATTAACTTTATTTTTGGAACACATGCTTTATTTCAAAAGAAAATTAATTTTTTTAATTTGGGATTTATTATTATTGATGAACAACATAAATTTGGTGTTAAACAGAGAATTAAATTAGCAAAAAAAGGTGGTGATGATTGTGACTTATTGGTTATGTCTGCTACACCAATACCAAGAACTATGATGTTGTCTAATTTTGGTGATATGGATATTTCAAGACTTACTGAAAAACCTAAATACAGAAAAGAAATCTTAACATTAATAAAACCTGAAAATAAAATCTTTGAAATATTGCCACTAATTAAAAAAAATATTTCTCTTAATCAACAAATATTTTGGGTTTGTCCTTTAATCAAAGAGTCCGATAAATCTAATTTTTCATCCGTGAATATTAAATATAAATATATTAATAAGTTTTTTCCCAATCAAGTTGGTTTAATACATGGAGGATTGGATAAAAAAGAAAAAGAAACAGTATTAAAAAAGTTTTTTGAAAAGAAAATAAAAATTCTTGTAAGTACCACTGTTATTGAAGTAGGAATAGACTATCCTGATGCAAATATAATAATAATTGAAGATGCAAATAAATTTGGTTTATCTCAACTTCATCAATTAAGAGGAAGAGTTGGTAGAGGAAAAAATAAATCTATTTGTATTCTATTGTACAAAAAAAATTTAAGTGAAAATGCCAAAAAGAGGTTAAAAATTTTAAGATCCTCTACTGATGGATTTTTAATTGCTGAAGAAGATTTAAAATTAAGAGGATATGGTGACATTTTAGGTTTTCAACAAAGTGGTATTAAAAACTTTAGATTTGCTGATCCTGTTCACCATAAAAATCTTTTTTTGTTAGCTGAAAAAAATATTAATAATTTTGATTTAAAAGATTTTACTAAATATGAATTTTTATTAAAAATTCATGATAGATCTGAAATTATAAAACTTAATAAAGAATAATTATGTATTTGTACTTCCTGCAGAAACTATAAACTTAGAGGCCTGTTCAAAAGTTATATCTAAATATATTACTTCTTCAGCTTGAAACATTAATAAAAAACCACTTGTTGGGTTTGGAGTAGTAGGAACGAAAACATTAATTAATTTTTTTCCAGTTTTTTTAGTAATTTCACCTGTATTTTCTTTTGTAGCAAAACCAACAGCCCAACATCCCTTTCTTGGATATTCGACAAGCACGACAGTTTTTTTATCTCCTTTACTCGAAGTGAAGGTTTCAGTCAATTGACCAACAGCTGAATAAATTGTTCTTAGAATTGGTATTTTATTTAGTATGTTTTCAAAAAAATCAAAAAGTTTTTTTCCTAAAAAAGAAAGAGATAACCAGCCGATAATTGTGATGATAATAACAGAAATTAAAATTTCTAAACCTGGTATATTATATGGTAAATAATAATTTGGATTAATTTCTTTTGGTAGAATAGCAGATGATATTTTTACAATAAATAAAGTTAAATATAAAGTAATACCAATTGGGATTAATACCACTACACCAGTTATAAAATAATTACGAATTCTGGCTAAAATAGATTTTTTTTGCTTCATTTTAGGCATTTATATATATCTCATATATGTTATTTTAAAGCTAATATCAATTTTAATGAAAAAAACAAATAACATAAATAGAAGAGAATTTCTTGAACTAATTGGTTGTTCATGTTGTGGAGTATTGACAGCTTCATGCACAACTGTTCCCATTACCGAAAGAAAACAATTAACAATATATCCTGAAGCAACAATTAATAGACAAGCTGCAAAAGCTTACGAAAATTTTAAGTCTAAAGCAAAGTTAATTACTTCGGGTAGTGATTTAGAAAAAATAAAATCTATTGGTGAAAGAATTGAAAATGCTGTTAGTGCTTTTTTTAATAAAAATAACGAACCAGATCCAACCGAAAATTTTCAATATGAATATGTTTTGGTTGATAATAAGAGAATGAAAAATGCTTGGTGTATGCCTGGAGGAAAAATAGCGGTATTTACTGGAATTCTAGGTGTTACTAAAAATGATAATGGCTTAGCAACAGTAATGGGACATGAAATTGCTCACGCTGTTGCAAAACATAGTGTGGAAAGAATGAGTCAAGCAATGGCTGTTAACATTGGTACAAGCGTAGCAGATGCGTTTCTTGGTGGAGCAATAGGCAGAACAAGAAACACTGTAGGTAGAGCGACTGGTATGGATATATTTCAACTTGGTATAATGAATCCATATGCAAGGAGACAAGAAACAGAAGCTGATTATTTAGGTTTAATTTTTTGTTCAATAGCAGGTTTTAATATAAAAGAGTCTGTAAAACTTTGGGAAAGAATGAAAGAAAGTAAGAAAGGTAAAGAGCCGCCTGCTTTTATGAGCACTCATCCATCGAGTGATCGTAGAATTGAAAATCTTCAAAATTGGATTAACAAAGTAATCGTTGAATACCCACCAATCAAAACTTAATTTTTGGTGAGCCCTGATGGGCTCGAACCATCGACACCTTCCTTAAAAGGGAAGTGCTCTACCAACTGAGCTAAGGGCCCACTTAAAGATTTTATCTCTATCTATATATAAAAAGGGTAAATATCAATTGTTAAATTTGTTACTTATACTTATTAATATTTTCATTATAAAATCTGTCAAATGTGTCGTTCTTTATTTCATCTCGAATTTTTTGCATAAATTCTTGATAAAAATTAATATTATGGAGAGATATAATCATAGAGGCTAAAATTTCATTAGTTGTAATCAGATGATTTAAGTAGCTCTTTGTATAATTATTCAAGTTTTTCAACTTACAATTTTGATCTAAAGGTGAGAAATCATTTTTAAATTTTGAATTTCTTAAATTGACTTTACCATCCCATGTGAAAGCTAAACCATTTCTGCCTGATCTGGTCGGTAAAACACAATCAAACATATCAATGCCATAGTTTACAGCTCCTAATATATCAGATGGAGTTCCTACACCCATTAAATACCTTGGTTTATTATCAGGCATCAATTTAGTTAAATTTTTTAATACATCAAACATTTCAAATTGTTTTTCACCAACCGCCAAACCCCCTATTGCATATCCGTCAAAATCAATTTGAAGTAATTTTTTTAAGCTTATCTCTCTCAAATCGTGAAATAATCCACCCTGTACTATTCCAAATAAAAATTTGTTATTTTGACTTTTAAATTCTTTTTTTGATCTTATTGCCCAATCAGTAGAAACATCAATAGCTTTAGAAATAATTTTTTTATCGTTAGTAAGCTTTGGACACTCATCTAAAACCATTAATATATCTGAGTTAATATCTTTTTGTATCTGAATACTTTTCTCCGGACTTAATAAAAATTTTTTTCCATCTATATGTGATGAAAATAATGCCCCCTCCTCTTTACTTATTTTTGTTAATTTTGACAATGACATAATTTGAAACCCACCAGAATCTGTTAATATAGGTTTATCCCAATTCATATATTTATGTAAGCCACCAGCTTTTTTAATTATATCGGTACCTGGTCTAAGAAATAGATGATAGGTGTTTCCTAAAATTATATCTGTCCCGGTTTTTATTAAATCATCAACAAAAATACTCTTAACGGTTCCTAACGTTCCAACTGGCATAAAGGCCGGAGTATTAATAACACCTCTGCTTGTATGTATTTTTCCTAATCTTGCAAAATTTTTTTTTTTTATTAATTCAAAAAAAATTTTTGAATCCATAAAAACTATTCTGGTAAAGATATACTGATTATTTTATCTGGATCATCGACAGAACCGTTAGATCCCTCACCTTTTTTTATTTTATCAACAAATTCCATTCCCTCGACGACTTTTCCAAAAACTGTATAATTTCTATCTAGGTGTGGGCTAGAGTCAAAGCAAATAAAAAACTGACTATTTGAACTGTTTGGATTTGAAGATCTTGCCATTGAAAGTGTGCCTCTTTCATGAGGAAGTTCACTGAACTCGGCTTTTAAATCTGGTAAATCTGATCCACCTGTGCCAGCGAGTTTTAAATTATAATCAGGGCTGCTTGAATTTCCATATTTTACATCTCCGGTTTGCGCCATAAATCCATCAATAACTCTATGAAAAACCACACCATCATAAGCTTTTTGTTTTGCTAATGTTTTAATTCGTTTAACATGATTTGGTGCCACTTTATCAAAAAGTTTTATTTTAACAGTTCCATCTTTTAGTTTTATTAGCATTATGTTTTCTCCAGTGTTAACATTTTCAGTATAAAAAATAAAAAGTAGAATTAATAGAAATAAATTCCTCATTTCAATTTATTTTTTATAGCTTTTATTACAGATTTACTTAAGAACTTTTTTAAATCACCATTTAAATTAGCTATTTCTTTTATAAATTTTGACGAAATAATTTCATTTTCGATATCGGACATTAAAAAAACTGTTTCTATTGATTTGTCTAGCTTTTTGTTCATACCGGCTAATTGAAATTCATACTCAAAATCAGAAACAGCTCTTAGACCTCTTATTATAATTGATGACTTATGTTTTTTACATAATTTTACTGTTAATTCATCAAAAGATATAACTTTAATTTTATTTTTTTTGATTTTCATATCACTAAAAAGAGATTTTTTTATAATTTCTACTCGCTCTCGACTGTCAAAAAGATAGTCTTTACTAGGATTGTCTGTTGTAGCAACAATTAATCTATCTACAAATTTTAAAGATTTTTTTATAATATCTATATGTCCAAGAGTTATAGGATCAAACGTGCCAGGATAAATAGCTGTTTTAAACATTATTCAATATTATTATCTATCTTGATAGCTGATACAACTTTTTCTTCACCAGATAATTTAATTATTCTTACACCCTGTGTATTTCTACCAGCAATTCGTATCTCATTAACTGAACATCTTATTACTCTACCCTTATCAGTAGATAGAATTATTTGATCTTTCTCATCGACAACCAAAGTAGAAGCAACATTTCCATTTCTTTTGGAATTAATAATGCCAATAATTCCTTTGCCTCCTCGATTAGTAACCCTGTATTCAACGAAAGACGTTCTTTTACCAAAACCATTCTCGCTAATAGAAAGTACAAATTTACCAGCCTCATTTTTCGAGTTTTTTTTAGGAGATTTTGAGCCTCCGTTCATTTTATTGTTTGAGTCAATAATAGATAAAGATATGACACTATCTTGTTCAGATAGTTCAATTCCACGTATACCTTTGGAAGATCTACCTTTAAAAACTCTAAGTTTTTTGGACATAAATCTAATGCATTTACCAAGTTTAGTACCTAAAATTATATCTTGATCCTCTTTACATTTCTCAACACCAATAATCTTATCCCCTTCGTCAAGCTTCATTGCTATTTTTCCGCTAGCATTAATATTAGAAAAATCTGCTAGTGAATTTTTTCTTACTTTTCCTTTAGATGTAACAAAAACTATAAATAAATTTTTCCATTCATCCTCATTTTCAGGTAGTAACATAGTCGAAGTTATTGATTGATTGCTTCTTAAAGGAAGCAAATTAAATAATGATTTACCTTTTGACGTCAAAGTCCCCTTGGGTATTTTCCATGCTTTTAATTTATAAGAAAGACCTTGTGATGAAAAAAAGATAACTTGACTATGGGAATTACCAGATAAAATTCTAACAACAAAGTCTTCTTCTCTAGTTGTTATACCCGTTTTACCTTTTCCGCCTCTTTTTTGAGTTTTAACAGATGATAAAGATCCTCTTTTTATATACCCCTGATTTGTTATATTTATTACTACAGCTTCTTTTTGAATAGTTTCTTCAATATTGTAGTTTAAAACTGCATCTATAATTTTTGTTCTTCTTTGAACTGAAAACTTTGATTTGATTTCCTCTAATTCTTTTACAATTAAATTAAATAGTTCTTTTTTTGATTTAAGAAGTTTATTGTAATATATAATAAGTTCAGATAGTTTTTTAATCTCAGTTTCAATCTCATTAATACCAAAGGCTGTTAATTTTTGTAATCTCAATTCTAAGATTGAATCAACCTGTGCATCAGAAAGCTGATACTTTGTTATATTTGATTTATTTTCAATCAAACTGACAAGTTTAGAGCTTTTTTTAATTGCCCATTTTTTGCTTATAAGATTTTTTTTTGCAGCACCTGTATCTTTAGAGCCTTTAATGATTTTTATGATAGCATCTATATTTTCAACTGCTGTTGCTATCCCAATTAAAATATGAGCCTTTTCTTCAGTTTTTCTTAAATCAAATTTTATTCTTCTGATAACTGTTTTCTCTCTAAAGGAAACAAATTCGGAGATGAAATCTTTTAAATTAAGAATTTTCGGCTTACCCTGTACTATAGCAAGCGTATTGAATCCAAATGAAGACTCTATGCTTGTCAATTTATAAAGCTGTCTTTTAACAGTTTCAGGCTCTACTCCCCTTCTTAAATCAATAACAACTCTTATTCCGTTTCTGTTTGACTCATCTCTTATGTCACTAACGCCTTCTATTTTTTTATCTCTGGAAAGATCTGCAATTTTTTCGTTTAAAATTGATTTATTTATCTGGTAGGGAATCGATTTAATAATTAATCTAGATCTGCCGTTCTTTAAGCTTTCTTCGTCTATTTCTCCCCTAACTTTAAATGACCCTCTTCCTTTGTTGTAACCTTGTTTAATTATATCCTTGCCTATTATAATTCCTCCTGTTGGAAAATCTGGACCAGGTATAAATTTCATTAATTGTGAAATAGTTATATCTTTATTTTTAATAAAATTTATTGTTCCATCAATTATCTCACCTAAATTATGTGGTGGTATACTCGTTGCCATTCCAACAGCAATTCCACCTGCGCCATTAACAAGAAGATTTGGAAATTGTGCCGGAAGAACCGAAGGTTCTTTTTCAGTTTCATCGTAATTATTTCTATAATCTATAGTATCTTTTTCTAAATGTTCTGTTAAAAATTGTGTTACTTTAGCTAACTTAGTTTCAGTATATCTCATTGCGGCTGGTGGATCACCATCTACTGAACCAAAATTACCTTGGCCACTTATCAAAGGTAAGCTCATAGAAAAATCTTGAGCAAGTCTAACAAGAGCATCGTAAACAGCCTGATCACCGTGAGGGTGATATTTACCTATAACATCACCAACAACTCTAGCAGACTTTCTAAATGCTTTGGTCCAGTCATAGCCGCCTTTATACATAGCATAAAGAATTCTTCTGTGTACAGGTTTTAAACCATCTCTAACATCAGGTAGTGCTCTACTTACTATAACACTCATCGCATAAGAAAGATAAGATGAGCTCATTTCCTTATGAACAAATATTGGTTTTAAGGTAATGTTTTTTTTAGTTTCTTCTTTCTGCATTATTTTTAAAATGGAATTTCATCATCAAGATCTGATGAGACTTGAGATGCTTCATCATTTGGTAAATTGCTTTTATCATTAGCAGAATCATTTGAATTGGTTGACTTGTTTCTCCCATCAAGCATTGTAAGTGAGGAATTATATCCCTGCAAAACAACTTCTGTAGAATATTTGTCTTGCCCTAATTTTTCATCTCTCCATTTTCTAGTTGTAAGTTGACCCTCAACATAAACGTTAGCGCCTTTTTTAAGATACTGTTGAACAACATTAACTAAACCTTCATTAAAAATTACCACTCTATGCCATTCGGTTTTTTCTTTTCTTTCACCGGATGTTTTATCCTTCCAACTCTGGCTTGTGGCTATACTCAGTCTTGCGACGTTTTTACCGTTAACCATTTGTTTAATTTCTGGATCTGCTCCTAGACGCCCTATTAATTGTACTTTATTTAAACTTCCAGCCATAATATTTTAGGTTATTATAATGAATATTTTTATAGTGATATTAATATACCATAATTAATCAGCGAATATAAGATCAATCTATAAAGGGTGTAGATAAACATGTTAAAAAAGATAATGATTAAGGGGGCTAAAGAGCATAATTTAAAAAATGTTTCTTTAGAAATACCGAAAGAGAAATTGGTAGTAATTACTGGCCTATCTGGATCAGGAAAATCATCATTAGCATTTGATACAATATATGCAGAAGGCCAAAGAAGATATGTTGAAAGCTTGTCAGCTTACGCAAGACAATTTTTAGATAAAATGAAAAAACCTAACGTTGATTTAATTGAGGGACTAAGTCCTGCGATCTCTATAGAACAAAAAAATGCTCCAAAAAATCCGAGATCAACAGTTGCCACAGTTACTGAAATTTATGATTATATGAGAGTTCTTTTTGCAAGGATTGGTATTCCATATTCTCCGTTTACAGGTAAACCAATTGTGTCTCAGTCTGTGAGCGATATGGTTGATAAAGTTAAAGCTTTGCCTAAAAGTTCAACAATTTTTCTTTTATCACCGGTTGTTCGTGGGCGAAAAGGAGAATATAAAAAAGATATACTTAATTATAAAAAAAGAGGTTTTCAAAAAATCAAAGTAGACGGTGAGTATTACGATATAGATGATTTTCCAAATCTTAATAAAAAAGTTAAACATGATATTTCAATTGTAATTGATAGAATTGTATTAAATTCAAAACTTGGTAATCGACTTGCTGATAGCATTGAAACAGCATTAAATTTATCTGATGGTCTTCTCGTAGTTGAATATGAAAATGAAACTTTGCCTAAAAAATTTAGAAAAAGAGAGAGCATAACATTTTCATCAAAATTTTCATGTCCTGAAAGTGGTTTTACAATTGAAGAAATTGAACCAAGACTTTTTTCTTTCAACAGCCCATTTGGCGCTTGCGAGGAATGTGAAGGTATAGGCCACAACCTAAACGTAGATCCTAATTTAGTTATTTCAGATAAAAATAAAAGTATTGAGGATGGAGCTATTGAACCATGGTCAAAGTCCACATCTATGTACTATGCACAAACCTTATCATCAATTGCAAAACATTATAAATTTGGTCTTGATGTTAAATGGAAAAAGTTACCAAAAAAGATACAGGATATAATTTTATATGGATCAGACGAGGATGAAATTAAATTCCATTATGATGATGGATATGAAAAATATGATACTAAAAAAACTTTTGAAGGTGTAATAAATAATTTAGAAAGAAGATACTTGGAAACTGACAGTGATTGGAAAAGAGAAGAGATTTCACAATATCAGAGTGAAACGAGTTGTGAAAAATGCAAAGGGTTAAGGTTAAAAGAAGAAGCTTTGTGCATAAAAATAAACAAATTAAATATCAGTCAAGTAACAGGCTTCTCTATTGAAGACGCTCAAAAATGGTTTTTAAATCTAGAAAATATTTTAGCTTCGAGAGATAAAAAAATATCCCAACATATTCTAAAAGAAATAAATGAAAGATTAAATTTTCTTTTGAATGTAGGTTTAAATTATTTAACACTTTCAAGAGAGTCAGGTACATTATCAGGTGGGGAGTCTCAAAGGATAAGGCTAGCGTCTCAAATCGGATCAGGTTTGACAGGTGTTCTATATGTCTTGGATGAACCATCAATAGGTTTACATCAAAGAGATAACAAAAAATTAATTGCGGCTTTACAAAGATTAAGAGACTTAGGTAATACAGTTATTGTAGTTGAGCATGATGTTGAAACGATGGAAAGCGCGGATCATATCATTGATTTAGGACCTGAGGCTGGACTTAATGGGGGAAATATAACAGCACAGGGAAACTTAAAAGATATTATAGAAACAAAAAATAGTATTACGGGAAATTATCTTTCGGGAAAGAAATTTATTGAGATACCTCATAAAAGAAAAAAAGCTAAAAATGGAAGATTTTTAGAAATTCTCGGAGCTAGTGGAAATAATTTAAAAAAAGTTGATTTAAAAATTCCAATAGGCACATTTACTTGTATCACAGGTGTGTCAGGTAGCGGTAAATCAACTTTAATTTTGCAAACACTTTTTAATGCCTTAAACCTTTTGTTAAACAATAATAAGTCTAGAAAATTACCAAAGGCTTTTAAAAATTATAAAGGTACCGAGCTAATAGATAAGGTAATTGATATTGATCAATCTCCTATAGGCAGAACACCACGATCAAATCCAGCAACTTATACAGGCGCATTTGGACCTATTAGGGATTGGTTTGCAAATTTACCAGAGTCTAAATCTAGAGGTTATAAACCTGGCAGATATTCATTTAACGTAAGAGGAGGAAGATGTGAAACTTGTGAAGGTGATGGAGTAATTACTTATGAAATGCATTTTTTACCTGATGTTTACATACCGTGTGATGCATGTAAAGGAAGTAGGTATAACAGAGAGACATTAGAGATAAAATTTAAAAATAAGAATATAGCTGAAGTGCTTGATATGACTGTTGAAGAAGGTTGCTCTTTTTTTGAAAATATTCCAGCTGTTTACTCTAAATTATTAACTTTAAAACACGTTGGTTTAGGTTACATAAAAATTGGACAACAAGCCACAACACTTTCAGGTGGCGAAGCTCAAAGAATAAAGTTGGCCAAAGAACTTTCAAAAAGATCAACTGGAAGAACTTTATATATACTCGATGAACCAACAACAGGCTTGCACTCTCATGATATTAAGAAATTGCTTGAAATATTAAAAGCTTTTGTAAATACTGGAAATACAGTTGTTGTAATTGAGCATAATTTAGATGTTATAAAAACTGCCGACTGGATTGTTGATATGGGTCCTGAGGGGGGGTCTGAGGGAGGTAAAATTATCGGCGAAGGTACTCCCGAAGAAGTTGCAGAAATGAAGCACAGTTACACAGGTAAATTCCTAAAAAGCCTAATAAATAATAGAATGAAAAAAACAGCATAAATATAAATTTTATGTTATAAATAGTTATGGTTAATATTTTACAATCTTTATCAAAAACAATTCATTTATCTATTATCCTCTCAATTTTATTATTTATTGGACTTTTTTTTGGAGGAGGTGATTGGGCGTTTGATCGGTTATTTTGGAGTTGGTTATTTCGTTATTTCCATGTACTTGCTGGAATAATGTGGATTGGATTACTTTGGTATTTGAATTTTGTGCAAATACCTAACATGCCAAAATTATCTGATGAACAAAAACCGGCTATTACAAAAGTTATAGCGCCTGCAGTTCTTTTTTGGTTCAGATGGGCCGCTCTTGCTACTATTATAACAGGTCTGATAGTAGCGTATCTAAACGGTTATGTTCATGATGCTATGATTTTAGGTATTGGTAGTGGTGGAAAAAATACTGCAATAGGTATTGGTATGTGGCTGGGTTTAATAATGGCTTTTAATGTCTGGTTCATTATATGGCCTAACCAAAAAAAAGTTTTAGGAATTGTTGATTGTGCACCTGAAGATAAACCTAAGCATTTAAAAACTGCAGTCATTACTTCGAGAGTAAATACGCTGTTGTCATTACCAATGTTACTTTCAATGGTTGTAGCACAAAATCTTTATTAAGATTTATTTTCTTTATCTTTTGAAATTGTTTTATAACTTACATTGAAAAATTTAAGTATTGGACTTGCAACAAAAATAGATGAATAGGTTCCAATTGCTACCCCAATTATCATCGCTAGAGAAAATCCTCTTAATATTTCACCACCAAGAATAAATATTGATAAAAGAGCAAGCAAAGTAGTTAACGATGTTATTATTGTTCTTGATAATGTTTCGTTTATAGATGTGTTGGTAATTTCATTAATATTTAAACTTGAGTATTTTGAAAGATTTTCTCTGATCCTATCATATATGACTACAGTGTCATTCATCGAATAACCCACTATTGTAAGGACCGCAGCAACTATAGATAAATTAATTTCCAAAGAAAGAAGTGAGAATAAACCAATGGTTATTATAACGTCATGAAAAATTGCAACAATGGAACCAATACTAAACTGCCATTCAAATCTAACCCATATATAAAAAAGCATTGCTCCTAACGATAAAGCAATTGCCATTAAACCTGAGTTTAATAATTCTGCACTTACTTTTGGTCCAACATTTTCAATTCTTCTAAAATTTACATCACTTTGAATATCGTTTTTAAAATTTTGTTTTATATTCTTTAAATTATCCGAATTATCTAACGTTTTTTTTTCAAATTTAATTAGATAATCACCTTTTTTACCAAATTCTTTTACATTTAAATCACCTAAATTCATTCTTGAAAAAGATGAACGTACATCTGATATTGTTATATTTTCAGATATAATTCTTACTTCCATCAAAGTTCCACCTTTAAAATCAATTCCAAAATTTAAACCTTTAAAAAAAATCAGAAGAAAACTACTAATTACCAATACTATAGAACAAATATTAGCAATTTTAAATTTATTAACAAAGTTATAATTATATTTTCTTTTCATGATAAAATTTTTTTATCCTTATTTTTGAAAACAATAATTGAACTTAAGTGTCTTGAAATAAAATATGCTGTATACAAGGTTGTTATTAAACCAATTGACAGGGTTACAGCAAAGCCTTTTACTGGACCAGAACCAAATATAAATAAAATTAAAGAAGCTATTAAAGTTGTAATATTTGCATCGAGTATAGTTATAATAGATCTTTTAAAACCTAAATCAAAAGCTTGTATGTTAGAATTTTCTTTCTGCAGCTCCTCTTTTACTCTTTCAAAAATTAATACATTTGCGTCAACTGCCATACCAACAGTCAAAATAACCCCTGCTATACCAGGTAATGTTAAAGTTGCTCCCATCATGGTTAACAATCCTAAAAGCATCAATAGATTAGAAATTAAAGCTATATTGGCAACTACCCCGAAAGATTTATATTTTAAAAGCATAAAAAATATAACAAGCAAAAATCCAACTAATAATGAAATAGAACCAGCTCTTATAGAGTCTTCCCCCAAATCAGGACCAACAGTTCTTTCCTCTACTATTGAAAGTGGCGCTGGTAAAGCTCCTGATCTTAAAAGTAAAGCAAGGTCTGTTGCTTCCTGAAAAGTAAAGTTTCCCGAAATAACTCCATTACCGCCAGTGATAGAATCTTGAATGACAGGAGCACTAATTGCTTCGTTGTCTAAAATTATTGCTATTCTTTTTCCAATATTTCTTGTCGTGGCTTGCCCAAATCTTTTAGAACCAATCCTGTCTAATGTAAAAACTACAATTGGCTGATTACTTATATTGTCGTATTTGGGTTGAGCATCAATTAAGTTAGAACCGCCTAATATAACTCTTTTACTTACAGATATATTTTCACTAGAATCTTCTAATCGAAATTTTTCGTTACCGAATTCAGTAGTATCATCTGTAACTAATCTAAAATTTAACTCCGCTGTTTTACCAAGAAGTTCTTTTATTCTATCTGGATCCTTTAAACCCGGAAGTTCAACTAAAATACGATTACTACCACGTTTTAAAATTGATGGTTCCTTTGTGCCAGTTTCATCTATTCTTCTTCTTACAATTTCAATGGATTGATCAACAGCAGCTGATCTTAAATTTATTATTCCATGTTTTGATAAATAGATATTTACGTTATTGTTTTGAATTCTATGCTCAAATTCAAAAGCATTAAATTTTGTTAAGTACAAATTTAAATTATTATCATTTTTATTATAAAAAAGTTTTTCAAATTTATCTTGATCATCACTTTTTAAATCAAATTTAATAATATTTTGTTCTAAAGAAAAATTTTGAAACTTAATTTCTTTTTCAATTAATGTTTTTTTAAGAGGAATTACTTTAGATTGAATATGTCTACTTTCAAGAGGTGAACTATCAACCTCTAAAAGAAGATAAGATCCACCCTGTAAATCTAAACCAAGATTTATTTTTTTTTGGATAAAAAAATCTTCATTTTTAATGAAGTTTGATAGTGTAAATATACTAATAAAAACAAATGTTAAATATATAAATAATATTTTTGTCTTAGAAAAGTTTAACACAGAGTATTATTTTTTGGCTTCTTTTTTTAATAAACCTTGTACAGTATTTTTTATTACTTGAACTTTAACACCATCAGAAATATTTACTTCAATTCTATCATCTTCGAGCACTCTATCAACTTTTCCTATTATACCGCCAGATGTTATTATTTCATCACCACGTTTTAAATTTTGGACCATCGATCTATGTTCTTTTACTTTTTTTTGTTGGGGTCTAATTAAGAAAAAGTAGAAAATTACAAATATTAATACTAGTGGTATAAATTGTGCAAATTGAGCATCCATATTCAGGAATAAATATATTAATAATTTTGGTTAAACAACTTATTTTTAAAAAAAAACTTAAATTTTATCTAAATTTTTCATATATGGTCGCAGTATCTGTGGAATCGTTATGCTGCCATCAGAATTTTGATAGTTTTCCATAATTGCTATAAGTGTTCTACCTATGGCAAGTCCAGACCCGTTTAATGTTCCTAAAAATTCATACTTATTATTTTTATTTTTAAATTTAGCCCGCATTCTTCTACTTTGAAATTGTCCACATGATGAACAGCTTGATATTTCTCTATATTTATTTTCTGATGGGATCCAGACCTCTAGATCAATTGTCTTCTCTGCGCTAAAACCCATATCACCAGTTGAGAGAATTACTGACCTGTAAGGAAGTTCCAATTTTTTTAATATTTCCTCAGCACATTTTTTCATTCTTTCTAATTCTTTTTCACAACTTGATGGTTCAACTATACTAACCAACTCAACTTTATAAAATTGATGTTGTCTCAACATTCCCTTTGTATCTTTACCATGGCTACCAGCTTCTTTTCTAAAACATGCAGTAGAAGCAACTAATCTTATCGGTAGTTTGTTGGGGTCCGTATTTTTATCTCTAATCATGTTTGTTAAAATAACTTCAGCTGTAGGTATTAGAAATTTTTTTATAGTCTCTCCTTCTAATCTAATCTCAAATTGATCATTTTCGAATTTTGGTAATTGACCGGTACCATACATACTATCTTCCGATGCTATCAAAGGTGGAGAAATTTCTTCGTATCCAAAATACTTAGTATGAATATCTAACATAAAATTTGAAATGGCTCTTTCGAGTTCCGCGAGTTTGCCTTTTAAAAAAACAAATCGTGATCCAGATGTTTTGGACGCTGTATCAAAATCCATTAAATTTAATTGTTTTCCAAGTTCGTCATGGGATTTGGGTTTAAAATTAAATTTATTAATTTTGCCAAATTTACCTATTTCTTTATTTGCATTTTCATCTTTCCCTATTGGAACATCATCTAGAGCAATATTAGGTAAAATCTCAATAATTTTATTAATTTCTCCGCTTATTTTATTTTGTGATTTTTCTAATTTTTCAATTTCCATTGAAATTTTTTTTGATTTATCAAACTGTGATTTATCTTTAGTTTTTGATATAACTTTTTTTTCCTGTTCAAATTTCTCTTTTTTTTGTATTAATTCTCTATTTTTTTGGTCAAGATTTAATAATTCATTTAAGTTTAGACTAATGTTTCTATCTTTTAATTTTTTTTCAAAATAATCTCTTTTTTCTCTTATTTGTTTAATATTATGCATTATTTTTTCTTTCTGTTAACTTTACTGATAATATAGATAATTCATATAAAATTAAAAGTGGTATAGCTAAACCAATTTGAGTAATAGGGTCAGGCGGTGTTAAAATTGCTGCAGCAGCAAATATTATTACGATAAAATATTTTCTTCTTTCTTTTAGGTATTCAGAGTCTATAGCACCTACTCTTGCTAATAGATTTAATATTACAGGCAATTGAAAACTTAAGCCAAAAGCAAAAATCAGTCTCATAATTAAGGATAGATATTCATTAACCTTCGCTTCTAATTGTATAGGTAAAGAATTTAGATGACCCGAACTTTCAAAAGACAAAAAAAACTTTATAGCTAACGGCATAACTAAATAATAAACCAACATACCACCCAGTATAAATAAAATTGGTGTAGCAATTAAATATGGTAATAAAGCTCTCTTTTCATTTTTATAAAGTCCAGGAGCAACAAATTTCCAAATTTGAGTTAAAAGAATTGGACTTCCCAAAAAAAGGGCTGTAAAAAAAGCAACTTTTAAGTAAGTTATAAAAGTTTCGTGCAATGCTGTAAAAATTAATCTTCTTGATATACCGTCATTTTTTACTGCTTCAGCATAAGGTTCAACTAAAAAAATATATATATTTTCAGCAAAAATATAACCAATGATAAAAATAATTGAGATAAAAACTAACGACCTAATTATTCTTGAACGTAATTCAGTAAGATGGTTAACAAAAGAATTTGGACTATTTTTTATCTCACTCATCGTTTTCTTTTTCTTTATTTTTTGTTTTTTTTGAAAACTTTTCTTCTACAGAAAAATCTTCTTCGATTGTCTCATTGAGTTTTTTTTGAACATCACCAAAATATCTTTTTGTTGATCCTATCCAATTTCCAATTTTTTTTAAAACTACTGGAAAATCTTTTGGACCAATAAATAAAATTGCTACTAAAACGACTATTAGTAGTTCAAACCATCCGATTTGCGGCATTATTAATTATTTATTTTGAGAATCTGTATCGTCTTCTTTTTTATTCTCAGATGAATTTTCTTCGGAAGACATACCTTTTTTGAAGCTTTTTATTCCTTTAGCTACATCTCCCATTAAACTTGAAATTTTGCCTCTACCAAATAATAAGACAACTAGAACTACTACAATTGCTATTTGCCAAAAACTTATACCCATAAGGTTATTCTATACAAAAAAATCGATTAAATAAATATATTTATTCATCATTTTTTTCAGTCTCTTTAATTACATTGTCTATTTTAGAATAAATATTATCTTTTTTATCAGCTGATTGTTCCTTAAAAAATTTGCCTGTGCCAAAAATTGCGGAGTCGATAGCTGAATTATCGATTAATCCAGCAGAGCCAAGTTCTTCGACTGATGGCAAATCAGATAATTTTCTTATATTGAAATGATCTAAGAATACCTCGGTAGTAACATATTGTATTGGCTTACCTGGAACATCTTTTCTACCGGATGGTCTAACCCAATCTAATTCTAACAGAGTCTCAAGTGTATTTGATGCAAAAGCTACACCTCTGATTGACTCAATTTCAGATCTTGTTACTGGCTGATGATAAACAATGATAGCGAGAGTTTCCACTGTTGCTTTAGAAAGTTTTTTTTGAGTTGATTTTTGAAGAGACATAAGCTTTGAAAGATCCGATGCCGTCCGAAAAGACCATTTGTTTGATAGACTAATCAAATTTATACCTCTTTGAGAATATTCTTCCTGCAACTTTTCTAATATTTTTTTAATATTTGTCCTTGTTCCTACTCTTTTTTCAATTGTTTCTATATCAAGTGGTTCTTCAGCTGCAAAAATTATTGCCTCTACCTCTCTTTCTAATCTGGTTTTTTTATTTGGGAAATGAATTATATTATTATTTTTTTTCTCTTTTTTCATAAATTATCTATTTTTTAATTTAAGAGGAGTATGCTTTGCACTTTTAATTAATATTTCATCGAACAATTTATTTTGCATAATATCTATTAGTCCATCTTTTGTGAGCTCTAAACTAGCTGAGAAAATTGATGCAATACCTGTTTTATTATATTTTTTTTTATTTTTGAAATTATCGGGAATTAAATCATTTAGTTTTTTCCAATCATTAATTAAAGCCATATTTTCTTTTATGTGTTTTATAGCTTCCTGAGTAGTCATAACAGGTAATTTTGGTATATCAATTTTTTGAAAAGATGATTGAGTTTTAATTGTTGAGTAACTTTTTAATAAGTCATAAATTGTAACTTTATAGATAGGGTTATTTACAGACCTAATACCACCCTTCATGCCTCTAAAAAAAATATCTCTTCCCATTCTTTCTTTTTTGAGAAGTTGATCAGATAATAATCTAATTAGTTCAAGTTTTTTTAGCTGTAATTTTAATTTTTGTGCAATTTCTGAAGCTTTAAAATTATCATTTTCATCATCAGGTAATAATAATTTTGATTTTAAATAAGTTAACCATGTAGCCATGAGCAAATATTCAAATGCTATATCAAGATTTTTATTTTTAAACTTTTTTATAAATTCTAAAAAATGATCTGCAAGGATTGTTACAGAGATTTTAGTTAGGTCAACTTTTTGATTTTTTGCTAAATCTAAAAGTGTTTCTAAAGGACCCGAATAGTTGGGAATATCTATCGAAATTTGATTACTTGGAACTGATTCCATAGGATAATTTTATCTTAAAAATTTATATAATTCTGAAGTTTTTTTGATAGTAAAATTATCAATTTTTTTAGCATTTTTAAGCAAAATAGCTGATTCCTTTAAATTTCCACTACAATGGAGCGCAAGATTACAACCTGATTTAATAGATTTTTCTGCATTGAACACAATATTTTTGGTTAAGGCCTTCATTGATATATCATCTGAAATAATAAGCCCTTTATAATTTAATTCTTTTCTGATTAATTTTTTTATAATAATTTCTGAATGTGTTGCGGGGTTGCTTGAGTCAATTTTTTTATAAATAATATGTGCGGTCATAACTAGTTTTGATTTGAGATTTTTAAATAGGATAAAATCATTTTTTTTGAGTTTTTTAGAGGAATCTTCAACTACAGCAATTTTCTTATGCGTATCTGCACTGGAACAACCATGACCAGGTATATGTTTAGATACAGAAGCAATTTTATTTTTTGAAAGAATTTTGATACATAAGTTTCCTAATAATTTAATAGTATCTAAGTTTCTTGAATAACTTCTATTGCCTATGACTGTATTTGTATTATTTTTTAATATATCCAGAACAGGAACTGTATTAATATTAATTCCAACTTTTTTTAAAATTACACATATGGACTCTAAGTAATGTTCGTATAGAAGCTGTCCTCTAGCTTTATTTTTTTCGTATAAGTCACCAAAAAAAAGTTGTGAAAAGCTTTCCGTATTTATTATACTTGAAAACCTTGATACACGACCGCCTTCCTCATCAACTAATATTGGATATGTAGGATCGTTCATAATTTTTCTTATACTAGAAGTGAGTTTTTTAATTTGTTCAAAATCTTTTAAATTTCTTTTAAATAGAATAACTCCCCATGGTTTATGTTTATAAATTAATGTTTTTTCAGATCTAGATAAAACATATCCGTTGATACCAATAATTATATCTTTTCTATTCATTAATATTTAATAGTTCCCAAAAGTTTCTTTTTTTAATTTTTTTTTTTATAAATGTATCCGTATTATATTTTATAATATTGTCTGTATCATTTTTTATAACTGGTAAATTAAGTGATAGGTTTTCATAGGATTTTTCAATATTAATACGCTTATCATTTATTTTTTTAACATTACTTTCAGAAAAATAAATAGAGATAGTAATATAGGTAAATATTATTATAATAATTAAGTAAGTTATATTTAAAATTTTACCTAGCATTACATTTTTTTTGGCAGAGAGACTCCTAAAATTTTCATCCCATTTTCGATTGTGATAGAAGTTAATTGAAACAATTTAAAACTTATTAACTTATTAATTTTATTATTTTTAATAAATTTATAATTTTCATCTTCATTACCCTTGCTCCAATAAGAGTGAAATATTGTAGCCAACTCATACAAATAAAATGGTATCCTGTGTGGTTCTAATTTGTTTGCAGATATCTCAATAATTTTAGGCCACTCAATAATTTTTCTTAGTAATTTAGTTTCATAAATATTAAAAGAATATTCATTATTATTTAAATTAATTTTTTTTCTCAAATCAATTTTTGCTGACCTAAATAAAGAGTTTATTCTGGCATAAGAATATTGCACATAAAAAACTGGATTTTCTTTACTTTTCTCTAAAACTTTATCAAAATCAAAATCTAGCTCTACATCATTTCCTCTATTCAACATCATGAATCTAACAGAATCTTTTCCGACTTCATTTAAAACATCTTTAATAGAAATGAAGTCGCCTTGTCTTTTAGACATTTTGTAAGGAGCGCCATTTTTGAAAAGTTTTACCAGTTGACATATTTTGCATATCAATTTTATTTTATTTTTCGACATAGCACTTACTGCTGACGAAATTCTTTTTACATAACCTGTATGATCTGCGCCTAAAATATTAATTAAAAAATCATAATTCTTTGAAACCTTGGTCGAATGATAAGCAACATCATTTGCAAAATAAGTCCATGTTCCATCATTTTTTTGAAGTGCACGATTTGTATCGTCTCCAAAAAGAGTAGACTTAAATATTAATCTTTTAATTTTTTTCCAATCTTTATTCTCCTCACCTTTTGGTGGTTCCAAAAATCCTTCCTCAACAAATTTATCTTTTTTGAGTTTTTTTACTATTTTATCTACTAAATTACTTTTGACTAGTTTGGTTTCAGAAAAAAAATAATCATGATTAATTCCTAAATCTTTTAGATCATTCTTAATTAGTTTCATAGATAATTTTAAAGAGTCTTTTTTTAAAGTTTTAAATACTTTATTGTAGTTTTTTAGATTGATTTTGGGATTATTTTTAAAAATATTTTTAGCAATATCAATAATATATGTTCCAGGGTATAAATTTTTATTTTTAGGAAATGTTTCTCTAAATTTTATTTCTCTAAGTCTAAAATAAACAGAACTTGTAAAATCGTCAATTTGATTCCCATAATCGTTTACGTAAAATTCTTTTGTAACACTGTTGCCATTAAAAATAAGTAAATTAGATAAAACATCTCCAAAAACGGCTCCTCTGCAGTGGCCAACATGCAAAGGTCCGGTTGGATTGGCTGATACAAATTCTACATTATATTTCTTATTGTTCTTGTTTGAACCATAATTAATTTTCTTTTTAAAAATATTATTAATAATTCTAATCTTAGCTAAAGAAGATAATTTAAAATTTATAAATCCAGGTCCAGCAATACTTATTTCCTCAAAATCTTTAAGTTCTTTTTTAAATATATTTTTTAAATTCTCTGCTATTTCTCTAGGATTTTTATTCGAAATTTTACTCAATATTAATGCGACATTTGAAGAAAAATCTAAATCAAATTTTTCTGGAGGGTTTTCAACAATTATATTGTCTAAATTTATATTTTTTTTCAAATCAAGTTCTTTTGAATGATTTAAAATAATTTTCTTTATTGATGATAAATAATTTTTAAAAAGATTCATTTTATATTATTGTAAAAATTTATAGCATATCTATCTGTCATACCTGATATAAAATCACAAATCACTCTCTCTTTAGAGAAGTTTTTTAAATAAGGTTTTTTAATAAATTTTTTAGGTTTGTTTATAATTTTTTTAAAAAGAGATTTAATTATATAAGATCCTTTTTTAGTTTTATTTATAACTCTTTTGTTAAAGTACATTCTTTCTCTTAAAAAAAGTTTTATTGAAATATCAAAATTTCTCATATTATTTGAAAAACTAACCAAATTTTTATTGGTTTTATAAACATCACCAATATTATTGATCTTATCTTTTTTTATATTTTTTTTTGTATTAGTAACTACATCTTTTACCATTTCGTTTATAATATCTCTAATGATTTGTCTTACTACTAATTCATAATTATTTCTTTTAGCACTAGTATGATGCTTTTTAATTATATCAGAAATAATAGGCATTTCTTTAAGATCATTTATTTTAAATAGGCCTGCTTTCAGTCCATCCTCTAAATCATGACTGTTATAAGCTATATCATCTGATATTGATGCAATTTGAGCCTCAAGTGAGGGGTTTTTTTTGAAATTTATTTTTCTTTTAAATATATTTTTTCCAAGAATATTATCTTGTTTAGATATATCAATGATTGGGCCATTATGTTTAACAAGCCCATCTAATGTTTCAATCGTTAGATTGAGGCCATTAAAATTATAATATTTATTTTCTAATAAAGTTACTATTCGTAGCGTTTGAATATTATGATCAAAACCGCCAAATTTATACATGCATTCATTTAAAGCATCTTCGCCTGCGTGACCAAAAGGCGGATGTCCTAAATCGTGGGCCAAACTTAAAGTTTCACATAGATCCTCGTTTAATTTAAATATTTTTCCTAGGGTTCTTGCTATTTGTGAAACCTCGAGTGAATGAGTTATTCTAGTTCTATAATGATCATCTGTAGTGTTTACAAAAACTTGGGTTTTATGCTTAAGTCTTCTAAAAGCTGTGGAATGTATGATCCTATCTCTGTCTCTTTGATAAGGAGATCTAAATTGACTTGTTTTTTCATAAAAAACTCTACCAACTGACTTTATTGGTACGGCCAATTTTGAATATTCGTTTTTTTGCATAAGATGTGATAAATTGATATAATACATTATTTTAATAATATGACTAATAAAATTGAATTTACTGACTCTGCCAAAAAAGAAATTGAAAGAATTATTTCTGAAAAAGGTAGAGATATATATTTTAGAATTTCAGTAAAAGGTGGGGGCTGTTCAGGATTTAAGTATAATTTCTCTTTTGACGATAAAATTAAATCAGATGATAGTGTTATTAATAATGCTGTTATTGATAAAACTTCTTTAGAAATTATAAAAGGTTCAGTTGTTGATTTCAAAAAAGAATTAATAGGAAATTCATTTGTTATAAATAATCCTAAAGCTAGCTCCTCTTGTGGTTGTGGCCTATCTTTTTCAGTTTAATGAAGATAACTTCTTGGAATGTAAATTCTGTTAGAGCCAGAATTTCTAATATTTTAAATTATATAAAAGAGTCTAAACCTGAGGTTCTTATGGTCCAAGAGATAAAAACAGAAGAAAAAAATTTTCCATTTGATGAGTTTAAAAAACAAGGATATCAATCATATGTTTTTGGTCAAAAAAGTTATAATGGTGTTGCTTTAATTTCAAAAGTTAAAATCGATGAAATAAAAACTGATTATCTTAAAGATGAAAGAAAACAATCAAGAGTTATTACGGGATTAATAAAATATAAATCTAAAGATATAAAAATTATTAATATTTATGTGCCAAATGGAAATCCTATAGATACTGATAAATATGTATATAAAAAAAATTGGCTTAATACATTTATAAAAAAAACAAAGAAAGAATTATTAAAAAATAGCAATATATTAATAGGTGGAGATTTTAATATTATTCCAGATGAGATTGATGCACACGACTACACAAGATACGAGAAAGATGCTTTATTTGTGTTAGAAATTAGGAAAAAATTTCAAGAATTAATTAATCTTGGTCTACATGATGCATATAGATACTTATATAAAAATAAACAAGAGTATACATTTTGGGACTATATGTCTGGTGCGTGGCAAAAAAATAATGGTTTGAGAATTGATCATTTTTTAATATCAAATAATTTATTAGATATCGTCAAAGATATAAATATAGATAAAAAACCTAGATCAAAAATTAAACCTTCTGACCATACTCCAATTGAAATAGTGCTTAGTTAACCCTGCCGTAAATATCTTTATATCTTATAATATCAGTTTCTTTCAAAATATTTCCCGTTTGAACTTCCATTATTTTAACTTTTTGTTTGTGCAAGTTTTCAATTCTATGTATTGAACCAACCGGTATAAAAACAGATTCGTTGGGTTTTTTAAAAAATTTTTTTTTATTAATTGTTATTCTAGGTTTGCCTTTAGTAACTACCCAGTGTTCAGATCTATGATTATGTTTTTGTAAACTTATAGATGATTTTGAATTAACAGTAAGCTCTTTAATTAAAAAATTTTTACCTTTAAATAAATTAATATAAGATCCCCAAGGTCTATGATAAATATTTTTCCTATTAAAAAACTTAGATTTTTCTTTGTTGTAATTATTTAAAATCTCTTTCCAGTTACCAAAATCTGACCATGAAATATTCAATTTTATACCGTTAATATTTTTGGTTTTTTCTAAAATAGCGTAATCAAAAGACTTTGGTATTATAGATTTAAAAGAAGATTTTTTTAAATAATAAATATTTTTTTTAATTTTTGAATTAAGGATTGATTTTAGACAATACTTATATGTGTTGGGCTGGTATTTTTTAAAATTTCTAATTATAGAATCTTTTCTTATTAAAAATATACCAGAATTCCAATATCCTTTTTTTTTAATAATTTTTTTTGCTATATTCTCAGATGGTTTTTCAAAAAATTTAACAACTTTGTTTAGATTGTTGCTAATTTTTTTTGTAATAAAATAACCATATTCTTTAGATGGTGAAGTTGGCTTTATACCAAATATAAATATATTTTGATTATTTAAATATTCTTTGTTTTTTTGAATTAAAGAATTAATTTTTCTTGTATTTGAAATTAAATGATCAGATGGAAAAAAAATTAATGGTTGATTATCAGGAATTTTCTGAAGTAATGCGGAAGTTAAAATTGCTGGGGCTGTATTTTTTTTTACTGGTTCAAGTAAAATATCGAATTTTTTAATTTTTGACTTTTTGAGAAAGTATTTAATTTTTTTAAGATAATGAGAATTTGTGCTTATAATTGGATCATCGTAAATTTTGTTTTTTATTCTGCCTAATGATCTCTCAAATAAATTCCAGCCACCAAAATTAATAAATTGTTTTGCGTCGTTTATTTTTGAATTTGGCCAAAGTCGTGTGCCTTCACCGCCGCATAAAATGACCGGTCTAATTTTCATTTAAATATCTGCGTAGCATTTAACTTCTTTTTTTCCACCTGGATGCGTGGAAGCACCCAAATAAGCAGGACCAACTGTTTGAGCATATTTCCAAAGTGTGCCATTTCCAAAATTAATTTTTTTTGGTTTCCACTTTTTCTTTCTTTTAAATAATTCTTTTTTCGATAGATTAACATTAATGGTACCTTTTTTAGCATCAATATGAATTAAGTCTCCGTTCTTAAGTAAAGCTATAGGGCCACCAACAGAAGCTTCAGGTCCAACGTGTCCAATACAAAAACCTCTTGTGGCTCCAGAAAATCTCCCGTCTGTTATTAATGCAACTTTTTCACCTTTGCCTTGACCATATATAGCTCCTGTAGTCTGAAGCATTTCTCTCATACCCGGACCTCCTTTTGGACCTTCATATCTGATTACTATAATATCACCATCTTTGTATTTTCTTTGTAAAACCGCTTTGTAAGCAGACTCTTCAGTATCAAAACATCTTGCTCTTCCAGTAAATTGAAGTTTTTTTAATCCTGCAACTTTTACAATTGCT
>MDSW01148832.1_pt1 | contig 26558 bp, 26 predicted proteins | sample 811171 | NCBI WGS metagenome assembly MDSW01 (sample SAMN05326641, study PRJNA326480) | marine metagenome | isolation source: seawater | place: Atlantic Ocean: North West | collected 2012 | reverse complement strand
TGATGGTTGCAGACCAGTTGATGGTGGTGATGGAAAATGTGGAGCTCCTGACGGTTATTTAAAAAAAGCTGTTAATGAGAACTTCCCAAAAACACATCCAAAAGCTGCAGAAATGTTCAAGAAATTATCTTTCAATACAAGTCAAATTGGAGCAATGGCTGCTTTAGTTGATGAAGATAAAATGTCTCATGAAGATGCTGCTAAAAAATGGTTGGCAGACAATAAGTCTGTTTGGCAAAGTTGGACTAAGTAATACTTTTTCTAAACTGCAATAAATTAAAAATCTTCCCTAGTTCTACTAGGGGAGATTTTTTTTTATTTTTAGTGTAATTTACTTAAACAATGAGAAAAATTTATATTTTTATACTTTTAAGTTTTATTCTTACTAACACTGTTTTTGCAAAAAAATCTGGTTGCACGGATGGTGATTGTAATAATGGTTTTGGAACGTGGACATATACAGATAAAACAACCTATGTTGGAGACTGGGTTAATGGTTCAAAGAAAGGAAAAGGAATTGAAACTTGGCCAAATGGGATTATTTATGAAGGTGAATTTAATGATAGCAAATGGCATGGAGTTGGAAAATTAAAATTCCCAGATGGTTCTACTTATGTGGGGGAGTGGAAAAATAGTAAAATGCATGGAAAAGGTGTTTTTACTTGGTCTGATGGAAAAGTACAGGAAGGTACTTGGGTAGAAGGTGATTATGTTAAGTAAAATTCAAAGTCTTTCAGATAACGTAAAAAATTACGGAGGTTTAATAAGCTTAACAATTATAATTTTTTCTACATTTTTTGTCCTTAATATATTTTATGGGCCTAATCCAAATGCCGTAAAAGAAGTAGAAGAACAAAAAAAAATCCAAAAGAAAGCAAATGAGTTGATTGAAACATTACCCAGAGGTGTTTTAACACTTTATGAAACGGAAAAAGGAAGAAAATTATCTGCTGAAGAATATAAAATAGTTTGTAACAATACGAAAATTATTACCCAAAGAGCAATTATGGGCGCAAATATTACAGATAGTAAAGCATTTAATTTATATACAGCTAATGGGGGCACAACTGGAAAATATGCAGTTAATTGGGATACTGAAAAGAAAAAATGTTACGCACAATTTACGGTAAAACCACTGGAAGGAACTTCAGAATCGGTTACTGTAAAAGGTGAAGCTCTTGGATTTCTAAAGACGAGTATAGATACCAGGGTTTATTTTATTAAAAATTTTTAGATGGAGTAAGTATCAATAATAATAGTATAATTATAATATAAATATGTCTTCTACACCTGTTATAAAATGTGAATCTGTTTATAAAATATTTGGATCTAATGCAAAAAAAATGCTTCAAAACGCAAATGGAAATGTAGATGCTAAAACATTCCAAGATGCAGGCTGTATTGTGGGTGTAAATAATGCATCTTTTGAAGTTTCAAAAGGTGAAATGCTTGTTGTTATGGGCCTATCAGGTTCAGGAAAATCCACTTTATTAAGATGTATTTCTAGATTGACTGATGCAACTGGAGGTAAAATTTTTATTGAAGGTCAAGATCTTCTTGCAATGAATGAGAGACAACTAATTGAATTAAGACGAAATAAAATGGGAATGGTTTTTCAGAGTTTTGCTCTTCTTCCACACAAAACAGTTTTGGAAAATATTGCCTTTCCTTTACAGATAAAAGGCAGCAAAACTAATGATAGTATTCAAAAGGCTGTAGAAATGGTTGAACTTGTTGGTTTAAAAGGTAGAGAAAATTATTTTCCAAGAGAATTATCAGGAGGACAACAACAAAGAGTAGGAATAGCTCGATCTTTAGCTGTTGAACCCGATATTTGGTTTTTAGATGAACCTTTTTCAGCTCTTGACCCCTTAATTAGAAAGGAGATGCAAGATGAATTTTTAAGACTTCAAGGAGTTTTAAATAAGACTATTTTATTTATTACTCATGATTTTGATGAAGCATTAAGACTAGCTGACAGAATAGCTATAATGAAAGATGGTTTAATTGAACAACTAGATACTCCCGCAGATATAGTTCTTAATCCAAAAACAGAATATGTAAGAAAATTTACACAAGAAGTGCCTAGAGAAAAAGTTTTGAAGATAGAAGCTGTTATGGACAGAACATCAGAGGGACAAAATGTAAGTAATATTACAGTTTCAAAAGATGCTATAATTGAAACAGTGGCTGAAAAAATATTGAACCAAGATAAACCCGTGAATGTAATTGATAAGAATGACAAAGTAGTTGGAAGTGTAAAACCTTCTAAAATAATTCAAACAGTTTTTGGTGGAGGAAAAGAAAAAAAATAAAATTATTATGACATTTTTACAAAAATATCCAAAAGCTATTCAATGGTCGTTTTTGTTATTAGTTTTTTTTAGTTTATGTTTTGCTATTGATGTTCCTGAAGGATATGAATTTGCAAAAGCTGGAACTGAATTTATTGATAAAGATAAATTAGACCAAACAAAGTATAGTGTGTTTTGGAGATTACCTGCTTTTATTGCATGGATGCCGGGATGGATAAATGACTCTGTTTTTTTCTTATTAAATGAATGGGCACCAATAGAATATTTCGATAGCGACATTCAAGAGACAAAAACTCGTCCAGTTGTTCTTCATATAACAAGAATTGTTTCTAGATCAATGCTTTTTATGATTGAATTTATAAGAGAAATTTTAATCGGTGGGGTCGAAACTGTTGTAGCTTTTACTAGCTGGGATTGGTTAGATAAAAATCCTTGGGCTGAATTACCAGGACTTCCTTGGACTATTGTTGCAGGAGCGGCTGTAGTTTTAGGTTATAAATTAAACGGAAGAAATTTAGCAATCTTTGCTGGTTTAACAATGATTTATATTTCAGCATTTGGTCAATGGAAACCTTCAATGCAAACTTTATCTTTTGTTATGGTTGCAGCTCCAATATCATTTTTATTAGGCCTTGGATTTGGAATATGGGCATACAAAAGTAGAAGAGTTGAAAATATTCTTAATCCCCTACTAAACGTTGCACAGACTATGCCACATTATTCCTATTTAGTTCCAATCATGGTTTTATTTGGAATTGGTGACCATGCTGGAGCGATAGCAACAATTATTTTTGCTACACCTCCCATGGTTAGATTAACCTTGCTAGGACTTAGAAAAGTTTCTCCCGAAGTTATTGAGGCTGGAAAAATGAGTGGCTGTAGCAATTTTCAATTACTATTTAAAGTATTAATACCTACAGCTAGACGAGATATATTAATTGGTGTTAACCAAGTTATTATGCAATGTTTAGCTATGGCAGTTATTGCATCGTTTATAGGTGCTAAAGGACTAGGTTGGAATTTATTATTAGCCCTAAACCAATTACGTATAGGTTTAGCTTTAGAAGCGGGAATTTGTATTACATTAATAGCTGTTTTGTTAGATAAAATGTCATTAGCTTGGGCAAATAAACAAATAAATTACTTTGAAAACCCAACATTTTATCAAAGAAATAAATATTTCATGATTTTTATTGGAGTTGTAATTGTGGGTTATATTTTTTCTTATATTGGTACTTTTTATTTTAAAGAAGGATTTAACTATCTATTCATAGTGCCTCATAATAAAGGAATTTCCACGGAGGCGTTTTGGAATTCTGGTGTTGATTGGATACTTGATAATTTTTTTGATCCACTTAAAGTCTTTAATACTTGGCTTATAACACAGGTTTTAATTCCTATGAAAAACGCATTTTTAAGAATGCCGGCTGTAGCTACTTTTGTTCTTTTTATGGGAGCTGGTTATATAATAGGCGGGATTAGATCTGCAATTGTAGTTGGAAGTTTTACATTATTTATTGCATTAACGGAATGGTGGGATAGAGCACTAATAACCATGTATATGGCGACTTTTGGTGTAATTGTCTCGGGTATCTTAGGAATAATAATTGGAACTTTAAGCGCTCAAAGCAAGACTAGTACAAAGATTACTTTAGCTGTATGTGACACTCTTCAAACATTCCCATCGTTTATTTATTTAATACCTGTTATTATGTTGTTTGGGGTGACGGATACTTCAGTTTTAATTGCAGTTGTAATCTATGCAACAATACCTGCAACCAGATATACCATTGAAGGATTAAGAAGCGTTCCCTCAGCATTACACGATGCAGGATCTATGTCAGGAGTTAATAGGTTACAAAGATGGATGAGAATAGAATTGCCACTAGCTTTTCCCCATATGATGCTTGGAATTAATCAAACGGTCGTATTTGCATTATTTATGGTTATAATTGGAGCAATGATAGGAACTACTGACTTAGGACAGTATATACTCAAAGCATTATCTGACAGACAAGGAACAGGTAATGGCTTAATGCTAGGCTTATGTGTAGCATTTATCGGTTTGGCTGTAGATAATTTAATTCGTACATGGGCAGAAAAACAAAAGAAATTGTTGGGTCAGGACTAATATTTTGTGAATGGGATACTTGCTATTGATCAAGGAACCACATCATCAAGAGCCATTATATTTTCTAAAAGTGGTAAAAAAATCATTTCTTCTCAACTTGAGTTTAAACAGTATTATCCAAAGAATGGATGGGTAGAACATAATCCAAATGAAATCTGGTCTTCAGTAATCAAAGTCACTAAAAATGTTTTAGAAAAATCAAAAAAATTAAAAATTAAAATTAAAGCACTTGGAATTACTAATCAAAGAGAGACAACCATTTGCTGGGATAAAAAAAATGGCAAACCTGTTTATAACGCTATTGTTTGGCAAGATAGAAGAACAGAAAATTATTGTAAAAAAATCAAAAATAAAGAAAAATTAATTAGAAAAAAAACTGGTTTATTTTTAGATCCTTATTTCTCTGCCACTAAAGTAAAATGGATAATAGATAATGTTCCAAAAGCAAAAAAATTGTTGAGAAAAAATCAATTATTATTTGGCACAATCGATAGTTTTTTAATTTGGAAATTAACTGAGGGTAAAATTCATGCAACAGACGCAACTAATGCTTCAAGAACTATGCTTTTTAACATAGTGGATAATAGATGGGATAAAGAAATTTTAAAAATTTTTAAATTAAATAAAAAAATTCTTCCGATTGTAAAAAATTCTGCTGATAACTACGGATTTACTAGTAAAAATATTATTGGTCAAAATATTCCAATTACAGGTGTACTGGGTGACCAACAGGCATCAATGATTGGACAAGCTTGTTTTGAAAAAGGAGCTGTTAAAAGCACTTATGGAACTGGAGCTTTTGTGTTGATGAATACAGGTGATGAAAGATTATTTTCAAAAAACAAATTAATAACATCAATCTGTTACAGAATAAAAAATAAAACCACATATGCTTTAGAAGGTTCTATATTTATAGCAGGTGCAGGTGTTCAGTGGTTAAGAGATAAAATTAAACTAATAAACAATGCATCCGAAACTGAAAAAATTGCAAAATCAAAAAATAATAATAAGGGTGTTTTTGTTGTGCCAGCATTTACTGGATTAGGAGCACCATATTGGAACTCCAAATCAAGAGGTTTAGTTACAGGACTTACAAGAGATAGTGATTGGAAGGATCTAGTAAGAGCAACTTTAGAATCTGTAGCTTATCAAACATTTGATTTATTTGAGTCTATGAGAAAAGATGGCTTAAAACCATCAAGAGTAAAAGTTGATGGCGGTATGGTATCTAACAATTGGTTTACACAATTTTTATCAGATATTTTAAAAATTAATATTACAAGACCAAAAATAAACGAGACAACTGCCTTAGGAGCAGCCTACATAGCAGGGTATCAAATTGGCATATTTAAATCTTTTAAAGATATTAAGAGAAATTGGAAAAAAAATAGAGACTTTAAACCAAAATTAAATAAAACGTATAGAAATAAGTTATTGCAAGGATGGAAACAAGCAATTAAAAAAACTTTAGCATAATAATATTATGGCAAAAATTTTAGTTATTGGCGGTGGAGCAATGGGATCGGCCTTCACAATTCCGTGTTTAGAAAATAAAAATGATGTCACTATAACCGAGCCTTATAGTAAAAAATTTATTAATAATCTTAAATCAAAAAACAAGTTTCACTCAGCGTTGAAAATTAATCTTCCAAAAAAATTAAAATTTAAAAAATTTTCAAAAGAGCTGTTAACAGAAAAATTTAATTTGATTGTAATAGCTTTAAGTTTACCAGGTATAAGTTTTATAACTAAAGAATTAAAAAATTTAAAAAAAGATATACCAATTTTAATTTTAACAAAGGGTTTAAAATATGATAAAAAAAGAAATAAAATTTTAACAATATCTGAGCAAATAAAAAAAAATCACTTAGGATCTAACATTTCAGTATTAAAAGGACCTTGTTTAGCAAATGAATTGGTAAAAAAAAATCATACAAGTGTTATTATAGCAAATAAAAATAAAAAAATTGCAAAACAAATTGGTAAATTAATTTCTACAGATTATTATTTTGTAGAATATTCCACAGATATTATAGGTGTTGAAATTTGTTCAGCAATAAAAAATATATATTCTATGATAATCGGAGCTGGTCAATCTTTAAATATGTCATCAAGTTTATTTCAAAAATCATTAATAGAAATGAAATATTTAACTAGATATTTTAAAGGTAAGGAAATTACTGTTGAGAGTCTTGCAGGTGTTGGTGATCTATATGTAAGTGCTAAAGGTGGTAGAAATAGCAAAATGGGAAATTTTTTAGGCAAAGGCATAACTTTTATTTCCGCGAAAAAAAAATTTATGCCACATGAAACTGTTGAGGGAGAACAATTAGCTAGAGAAATCTCACCGTATATTCTTAAAAAAATAAATAAAAAAAAAATCCCATTAATGGTTAATTTGTTAAAATCTTTAAAAAATAATAAGAAATTAAATTTAAAAAAACTATAAATACTTATGAAATCAAATTGGAATTACCCAACAACTGTATGGGTAGGAAATGAAAGAGTAATTGATATTAACTTAGCTTGTAAAAATCTTAGAATTAAAAATCCTCTATTTGTTACTGATAAAGATCTAATTAGTTTAAAATTTGTCAAAAATGTAATTAAGATTATTCAAAAAGAATTTTATAATATTGTAATTTTTTCTAACTTTTCTGGAAACCCGACTGGTGAAAATGTTTATGAGGGTGTTAAAGAATATAAAAAAAATAATTGTGATGGAGTAATTGCTTTTGGTGGAGGAAGTGGACTGGACGTCGGTAAGGCTATAGCTTTCATGTCAGGTCAAACATTACCTATATGGGATTTTGAGGATATAGGTGACTATTGGAAAAAAGCAAATAGCGAAAAAATTGCACCTATTATCGCAATCCCAACAACTGCTGGCACTGGTTCAGAAACTGGAAGAGCGTCTGCAATAATAAACAGCAAAACTGGAGTTAAAAAAATAATCTTTCATCCTAAATTTTTACCGTCTATTGTAATTTTAGACCCAGTTTTGACAGTTGATTTATCTCCAAGATTAACCGCAGCAACAGGAATGGACGCATTAGCGCATAATCTCGAGGCAGTTTGCGCTCCTGGTTTTCATCCAATGGCAGACGGTATAGCGATTGAAGGTATAAGACTGATAAAAAATTCCCTAATTACCGCAGTAAAAGATGGAAAAAATTTAGATGCGAGATCAAATATGCTAGCCGCAGCGAGCATGGGGTCAACTGCTTTTCAAAAAGGTCTTGGTGCAATACACTCTTTAAGTCATCCAGTGAATGCACAATACAATATTCATCATGGATTATCTAATGCAATTTTTATGCCATATGTTCTCACTTACAACAAAAAATTTATAGAAAAAAGAATTCTATCTATTTGTGATTATCTTGATTTAAAAAAAGATTTTAACAGTTTTCTAAATTGGATTTTGGAACTTAGAGAAGAATTAAGTATTCCACACATGCTTTCAGAAGTAATCAGTGAGGATAAATTTAGTTTAGAGTTACTATCAAAAATGGCTCTAGAAGATCCTTCGACTGCGACAAATCCAAGAAAGTTAAGTCTTGATGATATGAAAAAATTATATGAACATAGCATGAAGGGTAATTTATTTACATGAAAAAAATATTAATCGTAGAAGGAAATTTAAAGGAGGAAAATCAGCAATTTATTAACGCTGATATTCAAACTCATACTGAAAGTTTAAAAGATAGTATTGCATATTTTACAAACAATTTAGAAATCGACGTAGCTAACCCATCATCAGATCCAAAAGTTTTCGAAAACATAAGTAACTTGAGTGAGTATGACGGTCTAATTTGGGGTGGTAGTAGTTTGAATATTTATAATGATACCATTGAAATACGTAGACAGATTGATTTTATGAAGGAGTCTCAAAAAAAAATAAAAAAGATTCTTGCAATTTGTTGGGGGATGCAAGTTGCTGTTACAGCAGCAGGAGGACATGTAAAAAAATGTGAGAAAGGAACTCATAGAGGAATCTCACACCAGATCAAAATAAACGAAAATGGTTTAAAGCATCCACTTTATAAAGAAAAATTAAATAATTTTAATACCCCAGCATTTAACTTCGATGAGGTTTCAAAAATACCAGATCATGCGACTCTTTTATCTTCAAACAAAATTAATAAAGTACAAGGACTTAATTTTAAAATTCACGAGGCAGATATCTGGGGCATACAGTACCACCCAGAAATATCATATGATAAAATGATTAGACTTATTCATTTTAGAAAAAAAAGATTAATTGATAAAAAAGCTTTTAAGGACCAAAAGGAAATTGATAACCATATTCAAATGATTGAAGAAGAAAATAAAATATCAAATTTAGATCAGAGGATGATGGAATTAAGAAATTGGATAAATTATCTAAATGAAAATTAAATCAAAAGATCAAATAATAAAACATTTTTCTTCAGGAAACAAATCTAATCAATTAATTGGCGTAGAAAATGAAAAGTTTTTGTTTAAAAAAAAAATAATAAACGCGCTGAATATTCTGATTTATTGAAAATTTTTAATTTTTTTATTGAAAAATTTCATTGGCAATCAATAAAAGAAGATGAAAATATTATTGGACTAAAAAAAAACAATAAAATGATTACGTTGGAACCAGGAAACCAGATTGAACTGTCTGGAAGTCAATTATTAAATATTCATGAGGTTTGTTCTGAGTCTTATGATTTTCAAGAAAAATTAAATTTAGCATGTAATGAAATTGAATTAAAAACTTTGTCAGTAGGGTTTGACCCTTTTTCTAAAATTGAAAATATTCCAAATAATCCAAAAAAAAGATATAGGGTGATGACCGAAGAAATGCCCAAAAATGGACCTCTGAGTCTGGAAATGATGTATCAAACAGCGGGCACACAGATTAATATTGATTATCAAAATGAAGAGGATTTTAAAAAAAAATTTAAAGTAGCATCATTTTTGACACCATTAACTGTAGCCTTATTTTCGAATTCAGCAATTAAAGACAATAAATACAGTGGATATTTATCTTACCGCTCAAAAGTTTGGCAAAATACTTCTAGAGGAGGTTTACCAAAATTTTTTTTAGACGATATTTCCTTTGAAAAGTATGCAGATTTTATTTTAGATTATCCTTTATTATTTATACAAAATAAAAACGATTATTTGTTTCCTGACGGGAAAACTTTTCATGATTTGATCAAACAAGATTTGGCTGATCAAAAAAATCTTGAATTACACCTATCTACTATTTTTACAGAAGTTAGATTAAAAAGTTATATAGAAATAAGATCTTTAGATGCATGCGAATGGGATTGCCATTGTGCAGGTCCAGCTTTTTTCACTGGTTTATTATATGGAAATTTAGATGAGTGTTATCAAATTATTAATAGTTGGGACAAAAATAATGTTCTAGAAGCTTATGCCAATTGTCCAAAAAAAGGTTTATATACTGAGATAAAAGGAAAAAGTGTTTTGTATTGGTCTGAAATTTTTTTAAATATATCGAGAGATGGTTTAAAAAAAAGGAATTTTTTAAATTCTAAAAAAAATGACGAAACAGTTTACTTAAAAAATATTGAAAACATGATCAAAAATAAACGCACAAAAGCAGAAGATTCATTAAAAGATTTATAAAATGAACAGGATAATAGCAATACAATCTGATAATCTAAAAAAAATAAATCCACATACCGATACATCATTACAATTAGCAATTGAAGCACAGAAAAGAGGTTATAAAATATTTTGGTATCAACCAAAAAATTTAAGTATAATTAAATCTAAGCTTAAAGCAAAAGGTTTGTTGGTCAAGCTATATGATGTAAATAAAAATTATTTTAAAATAATAAGAAGTATTGAATTTGAAATATCAAAAGCAAATTTTACTCTAATAAGACAAAATCCACCATTTAATATGAATTATATTAATTCAACCTACTTTCTAGATTTTATTGACTCTAAAAAAGTCATTAATAGCCCTTCATCTATAAGAAATGTTTCAGAGAAATTTTATTCTATTAAGTTTTTAAATTATATGCCTCCAACTATTTTTACAAATAATGTTAATGAAATTCACAAATTTTTTAAGAAACACAAAAGCTCGGTTCTTAAACCTGTGGATGGTTTCGCTGGAAATAATATAATTTTTTTAACAAAAAAATTTTCACAAAAAATTGTCTCAAAATTTATAAAAAAATATAGTTATGTAATGGTTCAAAAATATTTAAGTAAAGTTAAATACGGTGATAAAAGAGTATTTATTATAAAAGGAGAGGTAAAAGGCGCAATAAAAAGAGTTCCAAAAAAAGGATCTAATCTTTCAAATATTTCACAGGGTGGAATTGCCTATAAAACAAAACTTAATAAAAGGGAAATTAAAATTTCATCTTTAATAGGAAAGCAACTCAAAAAAGATAATATTTTTTTTGCAGGTATTGATTTAATAGATGGATTTTTGATAGGTGATATAAATGTTACATCTCCAACAGGCTTACGTCAGTTTAAAGATTTGACAGGAAAAAATTTAGCCATAGATTTTTGGAATAAATTAAAATTAAAATAATCCCTCAACTTCGCCATCTTTATTGATTTTAATAGACTCTGCAGCTGGCACTTTTGGTAGCCCAGGCATGGTCATTATAGTTCCACAAATGACAACTAAAAATTCTGCACCTGAAGAAAGCATAACCTCTCTTACAGGCAAAACATGTCCAGTTGGAGCTCCTTTAAGATTCGGATCTGTTGAGAAACTATACTGTGTTTTTGCAATACATATAGGCAAGTTACCGAAGCCTTTACTCTCAAACTCCTTAAGCTGTTCTCTTATTTTTGTATCCGCAACTACTTCACTAGCATGATAAATTTCTTGTGCAATCTTTTCTATTTTTTTAAATAAAGGGAGTTTATCTTCATATAAAAATTTAAATGTGCTCTTACTTTTTTCACAAATTTTAACAACCGTATTTGCTAAATCTTTTGTTCCTTCCCCACCATTTGACCAGTGAGTACATAAAGAAATTTCAACTCCAAAATTCTTACAAAAGTCTATTAATAGATTTACCTCTTTTTCAGTATCTGTGGCAAAATGATTAACAGCTACTGCCACAGGCAATCCAAATTTTCTTGTATTGTTAATATGTCTTTCTAAATTTACCAATCCTTTTTTTAATGCATCGAGATTTTCATTTTTTAAATCTTCTTTTTTAACACCACCATGCATTTTCAATGCTCTAATAGTTGCAACGATTACTACACAATCTGGTTTTAAACCTGATTTTCTACACTTAATGTTTATAAATTTTTCAGCTCCAAGATCGGCACCAAACCCAGCTTCTGTAACTACATAATCAGATAATTTCAAAGCAGCTTTAGTTGCTATTACAGAGTTACATCCGTGAGCGATATTTGCGAAAGGACCACCATGAATTATCGCAGGATTATTTTCTAATGTTTGTGTAACGTTAGGTCTTATTGCATCCTTTAATAAAACTGTCATTGGACCCTGAGCTTTTAAATCTTTTGCATATATTGGTTTTTTCTCTCTTGTATATCCTATTGTTATATTTCCTATTCTTTCTTCTAAATCTTTTAGATCTTTTGATAAACAAAAGATTGCCATTATTTCTGAAGCAACTGAGATATCAAATCCATCTTGTCTTGGAAATCCATTAGCGATTCCTCCAAGATCAACAACTATTGATCTTAATGAACGATCATTCATATCAATTACTCTCTTCCAAACAATTCTTCTAATATCTATATTTAATTTATTTCCCCAATAAATATGGTTATCAATCAGAGCTGATAATAAATTATGTGCGGAAGTAATTGCATGAAAGTCACCAGTGAAATGAAGATTAATCTGTTCCATTGGCACTACTTGGGCGTAACCGCCTCCTGCAGCTCCACCTTTTATTCCAAATGAAGGTCCAAGGCTAGGTTCCCTTAAACATACAATTGTTTTTTTTCCAATTTTATTTAAACCATCACAAAGTCCAACAGACGTTGTCGTCTTTCCTTCACCTGCTGGAGTTGGAGTTATTGCCGTTACCAAAATAAGTTTACCAATTTTTTTATCTTTTAAAGTGTCTAAATAGCTGGTCTTTATTTTGGCCATATATCTTCCAATTGGACTATATGCCTCAGCTTTATCTGGGACATTAATATCATTAAGAATTTCTTGTATGGGTTTCATTTTTGCTTCCCTAGCTATTTCGATATCTGATTTGAATTTGCTCATTATTAGCTAATTTTTTATATTTATATTAGTTTAATGCTGAATTAGTATCTCTTTTTAATAAATTTTGAAAGTTCTAAAAAATATATATAAAAAAAATAAAGAACTATTAATATTTATTACTGTAAAAATTAACTATGCAAAAATATTCAGTATTCAGCTTAATTAAAAATGCCTTTAATGGACACAAAGATTGGGAAGTGGCATGGAAAGATCCAACCCCTAAAGCAGAATATGATGTCATAATAATAGGTGGAGGCGGTCATGGACTTGCAACTGCATATTATTTAGCTAAGGAACATAAAATTACAAACATTGCTATTATTGAAAAGGGCTGGATTGGAGGAGGTAATGTTGGAAGAAACACTACTATAGTTCGATCTAATTATATGCATGACGAAAATGCATTATTCAGCGAATTTAGTATGGATTTATGGAGAACCATGAGTCAAGAACTTAACTTTAATGTAATGTTTTCACCAAGAGGTATTATTAATCTCGCACATTCAGATGCACAAATGAATGCTTATTCAAGAAGAGGTAACTCTATGCGATTAAATGGAATTGATGCAGTTCTTCTTGGAAGAGAAGAAGTTAAAAAATTAATACCTATGGCAGATTTTTCTGATGATGTACGATTTCCGATTTTTGGTGGACTTATGCAGCCAAGCGCAGGTACTGCTAGACACGATGGTGTTGCATGGGGATATGCACGTCAGGCAGACTCTATGGGAGTTGATATAATTCAACATTGTGAAGTAACTGGTTTTGATGTTTCAAACGGTAAAATTTTAGGTGTGAAAACATCAAAAGGAAATATTAAAGCAAAAAAAGTTGGACTTTGCGTAGCTGGAAGCACCTCCATTTTGGCTGAAATGTTAAATATGACTTTACCTATAGAAACGCATTTACTACAAGCATGTGTATCTGAGCCAATTAAACCACTTCTTGACCATGTAGTAACTTTTGGAGCGGGTCATTTTTATTGTAGTCAATCTGACAAAGGTGAAATGGTAATGGGAGGTGATTTAGATGGATATAATAGTTACGCACAACGAGGAAATCTACCAACATTACAACATGTTTTAACAGAAGGTATAGCGATGTTTCCATTTTTAAGTAAATTAAAAATGTTAAGAACATGGGGAGGTATAATGGACATGTCTATGGATGGATCTCCAATAATTGATAAGACCCATATAGATGGATTATATTTAAATTGTGGTTGGTGTTATGGTGGTTTTAAAGCAACACCTGCATCAGGCTGGACTTTTGCTCACACAATTGCACAAGACAGAGTGCATAAATTAAATGCTGGTTATAGTTTAAATAGATTTAACACTGGCCATTTAATTGATGAAAAAGGACTTGGAACCAAAACTTGGATTTCTTAAATGCTGTATATTAAATGTCCTTATTGTGGGATGAGATCACAAAACGAGTTTGCATATGGAGGAGATGCAACAGTAAAAAGACCAGAATTAAATAAAGAAATTTCTGATCAAGAGTGGGATAAGTTTGTATATCTAAGAAAAAGTCCGAGAGGAAAACATATTGAGTTGTGGCATCACATATCGGGATGTCGACAATGGTTTAAAGTCCATAGAGATACATTAACACATAAAATTTATAAAACAGCAGAAATAAGAGAAGAAATTTAAAATGTCTCAAGAGTTTAGATTAAAACAAAATGGGTTAATAAATAGAGACAAAAAGATTTCATTTAAATTTAATGGAAAAAAATATTATGGATATGAGGGTGATACCATTGCATCTGCTTTAATTGCTAATGGTGTGCACCTTGTTGGTCGAAGTTTTAAATATCATAGACCAAGAGGATTTTTTGGAGCTGGAGTTGATGAACCTTATGCAATAGTTCAAATGATTAGAGACGGAGCTACCGATCCTAATGTTAGAGCTACTGAACAAGAGCTTTTTGAAGGCCTAGATGCAAAAAGCGTCAATTGTTGGCCAAGTGTAAAATTCGATATTGGGGCTATTAACAACTTTCTAAACATATTCTTTCCAGCAGGTTTTTATTATAAGACTTTTATGTGGCCAAAAAGTTTTTGGTATTACATATATGAACCATTTATCAGAAAAGCAGCTGGTTTTGGCTCAGCATCCACTAAGCATGATACTGAAAGATATGAGCATAAATATGAATATTGTGATCTTTTAATCGCTGGATCAGGCCCTTCTGGTTTAGCTAGCGCATATGCGGCAGCAAAAAATGGAGCCAAAGTCATTTTAGCAGAAGATAAGCCAAGGTTTGGTGGCACGCTTTTAACTAGTGATGTAAATATTGGAAATCAAAGTGGAAAAGATTGGTCTGAAAATATCATCTCTGAATTAAAAGAAATGCCAAACGTTATTGTAAAAAATAGGTCTCAAATTTTTGGATATTACGATCATAATATGCTTGTAATGTCAGAAAGAGTTACAGATCATTTACCTAAATCAAATAAATTTATACCCAAACAAAGACTTTGGTATATAAGATCTAAAGAGGTATTGATTTCTTCAGGATCGATTGAAAGACCAATAGTGTTTGGAAATAATGATACACCTGGAGTAGTTTTATCTTCTGCAGCTAAAGAATTTATGAAGGTCTATGGTGTTTTAGTTGGAAAAAAACCTTTAATATTTACTAACAATGATAGTGCTTATGAAACAGCTATAGAGTTTAAAAAAAATGGCGTAGAACCAATAGTATTAGACACCAGAGAAAATCCTGATTCAGAGTTAGTAAATCAAGCACAAAATTTGAATATAGAGATAAAATTTTCACATGTAGTAGTTACTGCGAAGGGCTACAAAAAAGTAAAATCTGCGGATATAGCTTCAATTTCAAAAAATAAAAAAGATCTTGGTATCATTCAAAATATAAAATGCGACTGTATTTGCGTATCTGGATTTTGGACACCAACTATTCATCTAGCTTCCCAATCAGGGGGAAAAACTAAGTTTATAGAAGAAATAGATGCATTTATTCCAACAGACTCTAAGCAAAATGAAACAACTCTTGGGTCAGCTAATGGTATATTTAATTTAGAGGAAACAATAAAAAACTCGATTGAAAAAAGTTTTGAGATATCAAATAAAATTACAAGTAAAAATCAAAAAATATCAGTACCTCAAGTTTCAGAACAAAAACATTCTAAACATGATAAATTTTGGTGCGTGCCATTACCAAAAGGAAAAAAATATAAAAGATTTTTGGACTTTCAGAATGATGTAGCAGTTTCTGATATAGAATTAGCAATTAGAGAAGGATATAGATCTATCGAACATGTAAAAAGATATACAACACTTGGAATGGCAACAGACCAAGGTAAGACAAGTAACCTAAATGGACTTCAATTAGTTTCTGGTATAGAAAATAAAGTTATACCATCAGTGGGCCATACAACTTTCAGACCTCCTTATACACCGATCACAATTGGAGCAATAGTAGGAAGAGAAGTTGGAAAACATTCAAAACCAACAAGAAAATCCCCAATGCATAAATGGCATGAAGATAATAACGCAGTATTTGTAGATGCTGGAGTTTGGCTTAGACCAAGATATTATAAAGTTGGAAATGAAAATTTATTTGAAGCATCAAAGAGAGAAGCTGCAAATGTCAGAAAAAATGTTGGTGTATGCGATGTGACCACTCTTGGTAAAATTGATGTTAAAGGACCTGATGCTGCAGAATTTCTAAATAGAGTGTACACTAACGCTTGGTTAAAGCTTCCTGTTGGGAAAGCCAGATATGGAGTAATGTTAAGAGAAGATGGAATTGTGATGGATGATGGAACTACCACCAGAATTGCAGAAAATCATTATCACATGACAACAACCACTGCGCAAGCAGCAAACGTATTATCTCATTTAGAATATTATTTACAAGTTGTTTGGCCAGATTTAAATGTTAATGTTGTTTCAACCACTGAGCAGTGGGCTGGTGCAGCAATAGCAGGACCAAACTCTAGGAAATTATTAGAGAAACTATTTCCTAAGAGCGATGTTTCAAATGAAGGGTTGCCTTTTATGGGTTACATTGAAGGTGATTTATTTGGAATTAAGGCAAAAATATTTAGAATTTCGTTTTCAGGTGAGTTAGCTTATGAAATTAACGTTGAGTCAAATTATGGGAATTTTATGTGGGAGAAAATAATAGAAACTGGAAATGAATTTAAAATTCAGCCATATGGAACTGAGGCACTATCAACTTTAAGAATAGAAATGGGTCATGTTGCTGGCTCAGAATTAGACGGAAGATCTATTCCTTACGACAATGGACTAGATGGATTAGTGAGTAAGAAAAAAGATTTTATTGGAAAAAGATCTTTAAATAGAGAAGCATTTACTGCAAGTGATAGACAAAGAATTGTAGGACTTATTCCACTTGATAAAAAAACAAGTATTCCCGAGGGATCTCATTTAGTTAAAGATTCAAAAGGTGAGTTGCCAATCCCAAAACTTGGTCATGTTTCAGCATCATGCTGGAGTGTTGAATATAATAACCCATTTTCATTAGCGATAGTGAAAGATGGAAAAAATATGATAGGTAAAAAACTTTATGCAATGTCTCCTCTTAAAAACAAAAAAATTCCTGTCGAGGTGGTTTCTTCACATTATGTTGATCCTAAAGGAGAAAGAGTAAGGTCATGACATCTAATTCACCATTATTAAATATTATTAAAACAGGCACTTATGGGAATTATGAAAATAATAAGACAAATTTAATAACTGTAAAGGAAAAAACTAATCATTATATTTATCAAGTTGCTCAATATAAAAACTCTACATTTAACATCGACAGTCTCAAGATAGATAACCTCGAATTTCCTAAAAAAGTTTTAGAAGTAAAAGATAATAATTATATAAGAATATTATGGACTGGACCTAAAAATTGGTTATTAATTTTTAAATCTAAAGACTTAATAAATAAATTGAATGAAATTGATAAAAATAATTTTGCTGTTACAGATTTGTCACATACAAGAGCTATAATTGAATTGAAAGGGAAAAATTCTAGAGAGGTATTAAAAAAAGGTTGTCCATTCAATATTAATGATTTTAAAAAAAATAATTCTGTTAATTCAGTTTTTAATGGTATCGCAGTTACGATTGATATGGTTGATGATAATCCTGATAAAATAGATTTATATGTTTTAAGAAGTTTTGGAGAATCTTTTTTTCATTCTATAACGGACGCATGTCTAGAATTTGGTTATAAAATAGATTAATTTTTAATTATAAATTCAAAGTAAAGTAGCAAGAATTTGGGTCCTCTTTATAATGAGCAAAAGGCTTACAAGGTTTAAAACCAAAATTTATAAAAAGTTTTCTTGCTGGTGAAAAAAATTCACCAGCACCCGTCTCTATACTTAATTTGTTAATTTTTAAATTTTTTGCCTCATTTATTAAGTGTTTAATTATTAATTTACTCATTTTCTTCCCCCTAAACTTTTCTGCAATTCTTATTGATTTAAATTCTCCATGATTTTTATTTAAAAATTTTAATGCTCCACATCCAATTAATTCCTCTTGTTCCCACAAACTCCAAAATTTTATACTTGGATCTTTTAATCCCTCAATGTCAAGCACATGTGTACTTCCCTCTGGAGATACTGATCTTAATTCAATAAAATGATTATTTAATAATTCATTTACCTGATCATTATCAAAATTACCTTCAATTGATTTCATATAAAAAAATTTTTTACTTTAATAAATTATTTAATTTTTCTACTTGACCTATTTTAAAGATTAATGCATCGTCTTTATTATAACCGTATTTTTCAGCATTATCTTTAAATCTTTTAGGAGGTTCAAATATTGGCTCTAAAGATAAGATAACGGTTCCCCAATGCATCCCTAAAACTTTTTTACTTTTTAAATCTCTACCTATATTAAGAGCTTCTTCTGGATTTGTATGGTAGATAGATTTATCTTTACGTGGGGACATTGGATAAAAATTGTAAGCACCAATGTTTATAAAAGTTAAATCAATTGGACCATATTCTTCACCTAATTTTTTATAAATATTTCCATAACCAGTATCGCAAGCAAAAAATAATTTTTTATTTTTGTACTCAATTAAAAAACTTCCCCAAAGTGTTTTATTAGTATCCCAAAGGCTTCTTTTTGACCAATGTACTGCTGGAAGAAAGGTAATTTTTATATCATTAACAAATGTTTCATCATACCAATCCATTTCTTTAACCTCAGAAAAGCCATTTTTTTTAAAATACTTGCCAAGCTTTAATGCTGTCAAAACTTTTGCTTTTTTATAGGGAAATCTTTGAATAGTTCTTGTGCTCAAATGGTCATAATGATTATGTGTTAATAAAAATAGATCGATATTAGGTAGCTCTTTAAGATTAATAGCTGGATCTACAAATCTTTTTGGTCCAAAAATTAATGGACCCATATTTTTTTCAAAAACAGGATCTGTAATTATTGTTGTATTACCAAGTTTAATTATAAAGGTTGCATGACCAATCCAAGCTACATAATCTTCGTTTTTGTATTTATCCAATTTAAGCTTAACTTGAGAAGTATCTATTATGTGATTAAAGGGTATATTTATTTGAATCTTTTTCTTTTCCTTATTGAATACCTTGTAGCTCCAGTTAAAACCATATTCACTTCTTTTTGGCGACCCTTCTGGGTTTTGAAAAGATCCATCTTCTAAATGGTGAAAGGGTTTTTTATCCATACTTAATATAGGGTTTATATTACAAGAAAAAGAAAAGAAAATAATAAAAAAATAAAATTTAAATTTTACCATTTACTTTATGATTTTCGTAAAGTGACCCATTTTTCTTTTGGGCTTTATTTCATTCTTTAGATAATCAAAAAAAAATTCATTAGATTTAATTTTTTTATTTCTATATTCAATTATATCATTCCCAATTAAATTTATCATTTGACCATTAAATAATTTTTCTGTTTTAATATTATCTAAACCACATACTGCTCTAACATGATTTTCAAACTGACTAATATTGTGAGTATTGATTGTCATATGTCCCGAATTATGAACTCTTGGTGCAATCTCATTTACATACAAGTTATTGTGTTTATCAATAAAAAACTCAACACAAATAGTACCAATATAATTCAGTGTTTCAGAAATTTTAATACACCATTCTTTTGATTTGTTATAAATTTCATTATTGATTTCTGCTGGTATCTTTGAAACTTTTAAAATCTGATCTTCGTGTTTATTTTCAAAAGGTTCGTAAACTTCATATTTATTTTCACCAAATCTTGTTAAAATTACTGAAATTTCTTTATCTAAGTCTATAAATTTTTCAAAAATATAATCTTTTGAAAAATCTACTTTCAATTTTTCAATTTGTTCTTTGTTTTCAATTTTAAATTGCCCTTTACCATCATAACCAAGAGTACAGGTTTTTAATATTCCTGGTATTAAATTATTTATTTTTGTCAAATCTTCTTTCGATTTTATTAATTTGAATTTAGTTGTTAAAATTTTATTATTATTTAAAAAGTTTTTTTCAAAAAATCTATTTTGTATAATTTTATTAATTTCTGGCTTTGGATAAACTTTTTTACTTATCTCTATTTCTTTTAAAGTATCAAATGGAATATTTTCAAATTCATATGTAACAACATCTATTTTTTTTTCAAATTCTTTTATTTTACCTTTGTTATCATATTCTCCAAAAATAAATTCATCACAAAAATGTTTAGCAGGTGCGTTTTTTGAGTCTGAATATACTACAGTTTTAATATTTAATTTTTCTGCTGCACTTGATAACATGCTACCCAGCTGACCACCCCCAATTATTCCAAGTATTGGATTTTTCATTTAAGGTCTTTTTTTTACAGATTTTGTTTGTTTATTTCTCCAGTGAGCTAGTTTCTTTTTTACCATAGTGTCATTGACTGATAGAATTGACGCGGCGTATAAGGCGGCATTGATTGCACCGTCCACTCCAATTGCAACAGTTCCAACAGGAATTCCTTTAGGCATTTGTACAATAGACAAAAGACTATCCAGACCTTTGAGTTTTTTACTCTCTACCGGAACTCCAATTACTGGAATAGTTGTTAAAGATGCTATCATTCCCGGTAAATGAGCTGAACCTCCAGCACCAGCGATAATTACAGAAATATTATTTTTTTCTGCATTTCTTGCAAATTCAAACATTCTTTCCGGTGTTCTGTGAGCGGATACTATTTTTACATCATGATTTATATCTAAAATTTTTAAAATTTTTTTGCAAAATTTCATCGTTTTGAAATCGGATTTACTGCCCATAACTATTGTAACTTTATTAAGATTTTTCTTTGTTTTCATTTATATGTTTAATACCAAATAATTTTAAACTAATATATATATTTTATTTATGAATTACAAAATTGATAACCTTCAGTACTGCAACTGGTCTAGAGAGATATTTGAAATAAATAGAGAAGCAGGCTTAGATGCCGTTCACGTAACAGTAGTTTATCATGAGGACTATGATGAATTTATAGAAAATACTAAAGCTTGGAAAAAACATTTTGAAGAAAATTCAGATTTAATATTCCTTGGTAAGTCTTACAAAGATATTGAAAAAGCAAAAAAAGAAAAAAAAACAGCTGTTTTTTTTGGTTTTCAAAATTGTTCACCTATTGAGGATGATATTAAATTAGTCGAAAAAGTTCACGAAAAAGGATGTCGTTTCATGCAACTTACATACAATAACCAATCTTTACTTGCTACTGGATGCTATGAAAAGAATGACAGTGGTGTCACAAATTTTGGTAAAGAGGCAATAAAAGAAATGAATAGAGTTGGAATTGTAATAGATATGTCCCATTCAGCAGAAAAAAGTACAATCGATGCTATAGAGATTAGTGAAAAACCAATAGCAATTACCCATGCTAATCCAGGTTTTTGGCATAGCGCAAAAAGAAATAAATCAACAAATTTATTAAAAGTTTTAGCAGAGAGCAAAGGTATGCTTGGTTTATCCTTGTATCCACATCATCTAAAAGATAATTCAAAATGTAAATTAGACAGTTTTTGTGAAATGGTAGCAAGAACAGCTGAAATAATGGGAACAAAAAATGTTGGTATAGGCTCTGATTTATGTTTAAACCAACCAGACTCGGTCGTTGAGTGGATGAGAAATGGAACATGGACGATAAAAAAAAATTTCGGTGAAGGTTCAAAAAATAAACCTGGTTTCCCAGATCAACCTGACTGGTTCAAAGATGCAAGAGGTTTCAAAAACTTAGAGATAGGATTTAAAAAAGTTGGATTTAGCGATCAAGAGGTCTTAGATATTTTAGGAAACAATTGGTATAATTTTTATAAAAATATAAAATAATGAATATACAATTAAGAGATCCCAAATGTGTTATGAAACTTTCGAAACTTGGATCTTTTCATCAATCAAAACTATCTTTTCTTAGATCTTTTTTAAGAGAATTTAAAGATTGGAAATATAAGAATGATTTATTTAATTTAGATGAGTATGGATTTGGTACGGCAGTATATTCTTTAAGCAAAAATAACAGAACCTACTCTTTGGTATGTTTTGCAAATAAAATTAATGATAAAGAAAGATCTGATAGAGTTATAGCAACAAAATGGGACGCTGCATTTGCACTTTATGATGGTATACCACAAAAAAAAGATATCGAACGTCTTAAAAATAATGTTCCAAAACAAGAGGTTGGTAGAATGTCGTATAAAGAACTTGCTCTATCAAGAGCAAATAAATCCTTAAGATTATTTAACCATGTAGTAGAGAATTTATCAAAAGGAATACAGCCAGAAAAAAATAAACTCAATGACGTGGGTTATCTTTATAGAACAACAGCTGTCTATGGATCCGGAAAGTTTGGTTTAGCAGACAGATTTAGAATTAAGAACAGAGATGAAATTTGTGGACCTTTTAGACTAGAAATGATGCTTGTGTATTTGGTAAGACAATTTACTTTTGACCAAGTAAATCATATTGCAAAAAATAAAAATCCATCAAAAGCTTGTTTGTTAGACAAAAATTTATCTAGAGGGCTTGGAATAGGAAACTCAACAGGGTTAGGTATGGCTCCATTTATAGTAAATCATCCTACATTGTTAAATAACTGGATACTTGCAAGAGAAACCGCACTAAAACAAATTAGAAGCATTAAACATATTCAAAAAAAAGAATTTGAGGTTTTTTTTGAGTGTTTTGATAAATCTCTAAAAAACATTAACAATTGGTCTACTGACAGTGAATATCAAAAAAAAAAAATAAATAGCTTAATTATAGATCTAAAGAAATTTAAAAATCTTTTAAAAGAGGAATTTAATTATGAAAGGGAATTTTCATTTAATGAGTTGTATTTATGGGTTGAAAAAAACTTACAGGATGAGTCCATAGAATATATTGTATCAATGATGATGGAGCCTTTCGATAAAATTACAAACCCATTAATAAAGCAAATGAGTTCAGATGAGGAAAAGTACTTTAATATACCAGCAAATAAAACAATACTTCAGTTACGAGAAATAATTAAAAAAAGATACAGTGAGATTTTAAAAATAAATTTTAATGATAAAAAAAATAATGAAAATTTTTGGTTTATTTCAAAAAATAAAGAGGAGCCTAGGATAGCAAAAAGGTATCTAGATAACGGCGCAGAATTAGAACAACCTTTGGCAATTGCACGAGATATATGTCAATTATATGAAAGATTAGAGATTTGCAAAAATAGTTCTACAGTTGCGAAATTTTTGGTGGATAATAATGATTTAAGGCATATTGTTAGAAGAGTGTTTGTTTCAGACAACTTTCCTTATTCAGAAATTCAAGATAATACTATTGGTTCTAAACTAATGCCTATTGATATGTTAAGATTAAAACTATCATTTTTTGGAGCAGTAAAATTTGACCCTCGATCAGATAAATGGTTAAGAATATGTATGTACCAAGGAGCTCCATTACCTAGTGAAATGCAAAATTCAGGTGATTATTGGATTTATAATTAAATAGATGAGAAGTTTTAGTGAAATAGATACAACCGTTAAAAGAGCATGCAAAGGCGCAGGTTACACCTGGGGTATATCTGAGGAAGTTGGAAAAAATATTAAACTATTAGAGTTATTTGGATTGCCTGGATTAAAAAATTTAAACCTATATTTAAAATCTTTAAATAATAAAAAATTTCAAAATATAAGTTTAATTTCTAAAAATAATTCTTCAAGCATACCATACTGTCCAATAATTTCAGGGGTAAATTTTATAGATCAAATAAAAATATTAGAAGAAATGAAAGAAGTAACCTTTGAAAATGTTGCATACCCAATTCTTTTCTTACCATTTGTTAGTAGATCTTCAGAAATAATTGGGAAGAAAATAAAATTTTTAATGGATGATAATCAATTTTTACTTAATTACAATCAATCACTTTATTCAAACTACTTATCAGAAAAAATTCTTGAAAATGTTAAATTAATTAAAATTCAATTTTTGGATAATGCTAATACTTTTGATGAAAATGAATGGAATGAAATTTATAAGTTATCGGAAAACACATTTGTAGAAGAAAATGAAAAATTAAAAAAAAGTGCAGCTGGAGCTGGACTTACCGACAATGATTAAATTTGAAAATAATAATTTAGAGGATAAAATTTCTGAATTAAATGATATATGTGATGAGTGTAAAGAAAATGATGAGAGTGTTACTCAAAATTTAATATTATTTGGTTTAAAGATCTGTAATGTTTGTAAAACATCAAAGACTATATTTCCAATTTAACTAAAAGTACCTGTTGGCAGTGTTGATAACTGAAAAATTGTAAATAATAATAAAAAGATTATTGGTCCTAAAACTATAAGTGTAGATTTAAATAAATTTTTATATTGGTATAATTGGTTTACCCCAACTATTAAGGTAACGGAATACCAAATATAAGATATTACCACCAAAAAAAGCATACTAGTATTAATTACTAAGCAATTTAATATAAAAGGCGCATGTGCGTAACCAACAATTGTTAGAGTTTTTTTAAAATTTTTTTGAGTAGTTTTGTTTGGGAATAATATTGTTCCAAATACATATAGGTATCCTGATTTAGCAAACCACGCAAGAAAACCAGAAAAAATAACTGATAACAATCTTGGAGGTTCAACTTTTCCTAAAATTACACTCATATATTCCAAAAAAAAAGTATTTGGAATTATGCTTATAAGCGAAGTTATTAATATTAAGGAAGCAGCAAAATAAATTGCAGTATCCATAAAATATTTATTATCTTTATAAAGACTTTTATCTAATTTAAAACTTTTGATAATTATATTAATTAGAATTGAAAACATAAATTAAAATTTATTTAAATAATAGATTTAGCGTATATTTATACAATATTAAATTTTAATTAGAAAATAATTATTTTAGGGACGGGTCAATATCCGTCCCTAATATTATTTTTAACCTTTTACAACTTCTCTGGTATTGGCATGATGCGAGTCTGTGAAAGGTATATCTACGACAACTGCATCAACAGGTTTTCCTGCTTTTAAAGAATATTTTCTTGGTAAATGAACTTTAAATCTAGTACCAACTTTTCCTTTTGGAAATCCATTATGGTTTTTAGTACCATCATAAGGTACATATCCCATTGCAATGTTTACTCCTTTTTCTGGATGATACCAAGGTGATGTAATGAATCCAACTGGTTTTCCACCACTCGCTTTTGAAATTAACCAAAAATCTGGAGCATATTCTTTAATTGGTTTACCACCCAATTCTAACCCAACTAATTGAAGTTTGTAAGGTTTTTTACCTGATTTTAATTGTGCTTTCATTTTCTCTAATGCAGCTTTACCAACATAATTTGCTTTTTTCTTCCATTCACCTTTACCAGACAACGATACTTGATAACCAAGATTACATTGAAATGGATTGTGTTCGTGATCTAAATCTTGACCCCATGAAAGAATTCCTGCTTGAATTCTTCTATGGTGAGCAGGAGCTATCACTCTCAACTTATGTTTTTTTCCAGCCTTTAAAACCGCATTCCACATATCGTCAGCATACTTAGTTGCATTGTAAAGATATATTTCATACCCAGCTTCACCTGAGAAACCAGTCTGTGAAATTATACAAGGTCTTCCTCCAACCTTAGCTTTAGTTAAACCATAATATGGCATGCCATCTAATTTTACTTGTTTTCCAATTAAATCTTTCATTAATGCAAGAGCTTTCGGTCCTTGTATTTGAACAGGGCATGCATCTATCTCGTCAATTTCACATTTAAATTTTTTGTTTGCATTTACACCCTGTAAATACAAACCAATATCACTATCCGATAAGCTAAACCAAAATTCATCTTTTGATATCCTTAACAATATTGGATCGTTAAGAACTCCACCTTTATAATTACATAAGATCACATATCTTGCTCTCATTGGCGAAATTTTTGTAGCATCTCTTGTAATAACGTAATTTACAAATTTTTCAGCATCTTTACCTTTTACTCTTATTTGTCTTTCAACAGCAACATTCCACATAGTAACATGATTTTTTATAGAATTATATTCTACCATTGGACCGTTAGGACCTTTTACATATCCTCTTGGATGATAAATTCTATTATATACAGTTGCTCTCCAACAACCCGCTCTCATTGATAAATGCCAATAAGGGGATTTTCTTACTCTTGTTGAAATTAACATTTCAACTTTAGTTGGTCCACTTTGTCTTAAATTATATGGTACGTGTCTGTCAGATTGATTTACAGATGTAGCATGTTTTAGTTTAGAATAGTTAAATTCTTTAGACATAATTATTCTCCTTCAACCACTTGTTAGTTTCCTTCAAGCCGCCGAATGTATAAATGTGGAAGTGATTAGAAAAATCTTTTACTTTCCCAATT
>MDSW01205139.1_pt1 | contig 26566 bp, 13 predicted proteins | sample 811171 | NCBI WGS metagenome assembly MDSW01 (sample SAMN05326641, study PRJNA326480) | marine metagenome | isolation source: seawater | place: Atlantic Ocean: North West | collected 2012 | reverse complement strand
GGGGCGGGGGGGGGTATTTTCGACGTCAGGTTCGGGGGAGGCGCGGTGTGTGGCGGTGGTGGCCGCGAGGTGGGCGAGGTCGGGGGTGGGGCGGCGTACCGTGCGCAGGGGCTCGACCGCGCGCGCGCCGGACGCGCGCGTCGCGACGGCGATCGAGGGTTTCGCGCGCGAGCGTTTCCGCCACCCCGCGACGCGACGCGGAGCGACGGCGCGGGAGGGGGCGCGCGCGAGGCGCGCCGAGGACCGAGTCGCGGCGGCGGGGACGCGCGGCTCGGCGCGCATCGTCGACGGGAGGATTATCCGCGCGCGCGCGAGCGGCGAGTGCGCGAGGGCGGTGAGGCGAAAGCGACTCCGGAACGTCGCACCGCCGACGCCCGGAGAACGATACAGCGGGCAGCCGCTGACGGGGGCGGGGCGATCTGGCCGACCGGCCGATCGATCGTGGATCGACCGTCGATTCGACCGACGGTATCCTTTGAACGCGCGCCCGCTCGCGACCGTCGTTTCACCCTCGAACGACCGGGCGACCCGATCAAACCCGCGCGAGAAATTGCCAGGTCACCGCGTCGATCCGCCGGGTGCCGTTCCCGCGACGCGTCGGATTCGCCGCTTCGCCTCGAGAACGGACGTCGCGCGAGGTTTTATCCCTCCCGCGGGCACGCCCCCTCGCAAAACCAAGATCGCGCGGCCTCGCGCGCACGCACACCAGTCGCCATGGCTCTTCGTCAGTTCGCGCGCCAGACGGCGCCCATGATGGGTCTGAGGACCTACGCCCCCGCCGCGTTCGCGCGCGGGTACAGCACCGGTGCGCCCCCACCCCGCGCGCGCCCGCGATCGCCTCGACGCGCCTCCCCGGACGAAACTCGCGAATACGCTCGCTCCCGCGCGTGCGACCCCCCGGAGAGGGGGGGGGGGTCCCCGCGCCGTCGAACGCGCGCCGCGGTCGCGATCCGACTCCCCCGATCGCCACCCTCCGCGCGCGCCGAGCGCGAGCCTCCCGCCGCCGCGCGCTCGCCCCCCACCCCTGGATCCACCTCTTCCCGCGCGGCGTCGCTGACCTTCCCTCCCCCCTCGCCCCCCTCCCCCCTCCGCCTCCGCGCCGCGCCCGCCTCGTCAGTCATCGAGGGGCTCAAGTACATGCAGTCTCACGAGTGGGCCAAGGTCGAGGGCGACGTCGCCACGATCGGCATCACGGACCACGCGCAGGCCGAGCTCGGCGACGTGGTGTACGTCGAGCTCCCCGAGGTGGGCAGCTCGGTCGCCGCCAAGTCCACCTTCGGCGTCGTCGAGTCCGTCAAGGCGGCGTCGGATGTCTACTCCCCCGTCTCGGGCGAGGTGGTCGAGATCAACGAGGCGCTCGGGGACGCCCCGGGGAAGGTCAACGAGGGGGCGTACACCGAAGGGTGGATGATGAAGGTGAAGATGTCCGATCCCTCGGAGGTGGACGCACTCATGGACGCCGCCGCGTACGAGGCCAGCTGCGACCAGTGAGTGAGAGCGCGATTCGAGCGCGGGCGAGACGGATCGCCGTCGCGGTGGACGCTACCGGTGCGATGAACCTATAGGGGAGAAGAGACGCGCGTCGAGCGGCGACGCGGATGAAACACCCTTCTCGTCTTTTCGTCCCGAGACTCTTTTTTTAAGCGTAGCGCGCGCCCGTTCGATGATTCATTACACGCGCCCGGCTCCTCTCGCGCGCTGGAAACCGGCGTGGGGTAGTCGCCTTATTCGTTTTTTTCCCTCTCCGCGGCGGACGGCTTCTCTCTCGTCGCTTCTCTCTCTTCTTCACGAGTACAGGTCGTCGTCGTCGTCGGCGTTGGCGCCGGCGAATGCGTCCGACCCCGCGGTGGCGTTGAGGTCTCCGCCGTGCGCTCCCGCGGTGGCGGGCCTCCCCGCGCCGTCCGGGAACCTGAAATCGTTCCCGAACCCCCTCGACTGCTGCAGCGTCTGCGAGAACGCCTGGTACTTGCGAATGTCCGCGTCCGAGACGGATCGCCTCGCGTACTTCATCGCCTCCTCGAAGTGCGCCTTGGTGATCTCCGGCACGGGATCCGCGTCGTCGTCCTCCGCCATGGCGTCGGGGTTCGCCGCGAGGGCCCTCTCGCGCTCGATGTCTCGCTCGATGCTCTCGCGGATCGCGAACTTGCACGCGCGCTGGCAGATCTCGGTGATGTCCGCGCCGGAGAAGCCGTTGGTGAAGCGCGCCAGGGTCTCGACGTCGACGTCCGGCGCGAGCGGGGACTTGCGCAGGTTCGCCTTGAAGATGCTCAGGCGCGAGCCCTCGTCCGGGAGGGGGATGTAGATGAGCTGGTCGAGGCGGCCGGGGCGCATCAGCGCGGAGTCGATGATGTCCGGCCGGTTCGTGGCGCCGATGATGAACACGGTCTTCTTCGAGCCCATGCCGTCCATCTCGGTGAGGAGCTGGTTCAGCACCCGATCCGCCGCGCCCCCCGCGTCGCCCGAGCTGGACCCGCGCTGGTTCGCGATGGAGTCCAACTCGTCGAAGAACAAGACGCACGGCGCGGACTGGCGCGCCTTGTCGAAAATCTCGCGCACGTTCGCCTCGGACTCGCCGAACCACATCGTCAGGAGCTCGGGGCCTTTCACGGAGATGAAGTTGGCCTGGCACTCGTTCGCGATGGCCTTCGCGAGGAGGGTCTTGCCGCAGCCCGGGGGCCCGTAGAAGAGGACGCCCTTGGACGGCGCCATTCCAAACTTTTCAAACTTCTCGGGGTGCTCGACGGGGTACTGCACCGTCTCCTGGAGCTCCTGCTTGACCGTCTCGAGCCCGCCGATGTCCTCCCACGAGACGTTGGGCACCTCGACGACGGTCTCGCGCAGCGCGGACGGGTTGGAGGTGCCGAGGGCGGTGACGAAGTGGTCGTTCGTGACCGCCATCGAGTCCAGGATCTCGGCGTCGATGGTCTCGTCCTCGAGGTCGATGACGTCCATCTTCTCGCGGATGCACTGCAGCGCCGCCTCGGTGCACAGAGCCGCGAGGTCCGCGCCGACGTACCCGTGCGTCTCCTTGGACACCTTCTCGAGGTCCACCTCCTCGTCCAGCTTCATGTTTTTGGTGTGAATCCTGAGCACCTCCAGACGGCCCGTCTCGTCCGGGACGCCGATGTCGATCTCGCGGTCGAAGCGCCCGAAGCGACGCAGCGCCGCGTCCACCGAGTTGGGGCGGTTCGTCGCGCCCATGACGATGATGTGCGCGCGGGACTTCATCCCGTCCATCAGGGTGAGGAGCTGCGAGACGATCCTTCGCTCCACCTCGCCCTGCGTCTTCTCGCGCTTGGGCGCGATCGAGTCGATCTCGTCGATGAAGATGATCGCCGGCGCGTTCTTCTCCGCCTCCTCAAACGCCTTCCGGAGGTTCGACTCGGACTCGCCCGCGAGCTTGGACATGATCTCGGGGCCGTTGATGAGGAAGAAGAACGCCCCCGTCTCGTTCGCCACCGCCCTGGCGATGAGCGTCTTACCGGAACCGGGAGGGCCGTACAGCAAGATCCCCTTGGGGGGCTTGACGCCGATGGTCTTGAACAGCGTGGGGTGGCGGAGGGGCAACTCGACGAGCTCGCGAATCTGCGCCATCTGCTTCCGCACGCCGCCGACGTCGTCGTACCCAACCTCGTCGAGGCGCTCCTCGTCCTCCCGGTTGATCGGCTCGCCCTCGCAGAAGATCTCCGTGTCGGGGGCCACGATGCAGTACTCCGCGGGGTCCGTCTCCACGACCTTGAACTCCACGCCGCGCATGCCGCCGCGGGCCAAAAACGTGTCGCCCTTGCGCACGGGGCGGTACGCCTCGAGGAAGTACGGCTTGAGGTACACGTCGAAGAGGTTCCCGCTGACGCCCTCGATCGTGTCGCTGAAGGGGAGGACGTGGATCCGCTGGCCGTACTTCACGTCCGTGCACTGATGATGCGACGCGGGGAGTGGGGGGGGGGGAGAGGCGGTGATCAGCGGCGGGAAGGCGAGGAAGGGAGGGGGCGGGCGCCGGGAAAAAGGATCTCGATCCATCGCGTCCGGGGAGACGCGGGCGGACGCGAGGAGGTTTCTCCTCGCTGGGAGAGAGGGTTCCGAGGGTGTGGGGCGCGCGAGATCTCACCTGGTGCACGGAGACGACGTCGCCGAGGCGGACGCGGAGGTTCTTGCGGACGACCTTGTTCATGCGGATCTTGCCCTCCTCGCAGAACTCGTCCGCGAGGACGATGCACACGGTGTCCTTGCGCTTCTTGCCCTTGATGAGGACGGTGTCGCCGCGGAAGAGCTGCAGCTCGTCCATCTTTTGCAGGTTGAGCGCCACGACGGAGTTGTCATCGTTCACCGCCTCGTCTGCGACGCGTCGGGGCGAGGGCGGCGGGCGCGGGCGATCGGGTCGACCGTCAGGACCGAGGCGCGATCGAGGGGGGGGAGGAACGACGCGCGATCGATCGAGGAGGCGCGGGGGGCGCGAGATCCGCGCGTCGATGAAACGTCGCCCTCAAATTCTCGGTGGGGGGCGAGATCAGATCTGGCGGGTACGAGGCGAGATCGAGCGAGCGGGGGACGCACCGACGATGAGGCGGTTGGGCGACTTCTTGCGCTGGAGGATGGCGGTGGACACGTCTTTCTTCGCGCCGGAGCCCGAAGGCGCGGCGGCCGCGTCGTCGGCCATGTCGCGTCGGTTCGCGGTGGAACGCGCCCGATCGAGTGACGTGGTGGGAAAGGACACCCTTTGCCTGAGGTTAAAGTTTCTTTCCCGCGGCCTGGAACGGATATCAGCGAACGGGCGTTCGACGAGTTAACGAACGAATCCAGCCCCCGAGCACAAATCGTCCCGCCGGCGACGCAAAATATGACCCCGCCGAGCGCGCGCGGCTTCGGGTCGTCGGAACTGACGTCGCTTTCGACGCTTCGATCGTTGGCACCTCCCGCGCCTCGGTCCCTCGCGCTTCCAGTTCCGCCCGCGCCTCCCCGATTCGCTCGGCGATGACCGCCCCCGCCGCCGCGTTCGAGGCGCCGCGGCGCCTGCTCTCGAGCCCCGAGGACATGCGCGCGTTCGAGGCGTCGGAGGCGCGCGCGCGCCTCGTGGGTTTCGCGCAGGAGCTCAACGCCGCGTGCCGAGGCGCGCCGCTCTCGGCGCCGTGCCCCGAGTCCGCGCTCGTGCGGAGGCTGCTGGACGCCCTGGACGCGCTGGAGCGGTGGACGGCGGAGATCCCGCCGAGCGAGCAGCAGATGCGATACGGGAACACCGCGTTCAGGACGTGGCACGCGCGTCTCGTCGAGAACGCCGACGGTGCGCGCATCGCGCGCGCGTCGAACCGACCAGATCAAAATCCATCCCCGCCCGTCGCGTCGCGCGCCGGCGCTCTCCCCATCCCCCATCCCCCCCCTCCCCATCCTACTAGCGCGTTCTTCCCCTGACCCCCGCGCTCGCTCGCTTTCCTCGACTCCGACAGACCTCGTCCGCGTCGTCCTCGCGGAGGACGCCCCCCCCGGCGCGTTCGTCGAGCTCGCGCCGTACTTCCGCGAGAGTTTCGGCGACGCGCGCCGCGTCGATTACGGCACCGGCCACGAGTGCGCGTTCCTCGCGTTCCTCGCGTGCCTTCGCGCGGTCGGCGCGGTCTCGGACGGCGACCTCCCCGCCCTCGCGCTCAGGGTCTTCCCGCGGTACGTGGCGTTGATGCGCGTGTTGCAGCGGCGGTACATGCTCGAGCCCGCGGGTTCGCACGGGGTGTGGGGGTTGGACGACTACTGCTTCTTGCCCTTTTACCTCGGCGCGAGTCAGCTGGTCGGGAACGCGCTCGACCTGAGGCCGAGCTGCATCCACGACGACGCGAGCGTGGAGGAACACGGGGCGGCGTTCATGTACCTCGACGCGGTGGGGTTCGTGAAGCGGGTGAAGACGGGGGGGCACCTCGGGGAGACGAGCCCGATGCTGAACGACATCAGCGGCGTCGCGAGCTGGGAGAAGATCAACGCCGGGCTCGCGAAGATGTGGAGGGCGGAGGTGCTCGGGAAGTTCCCGGTCATGCAGCACTTCCTGTTCGGGAGCGTCCTCGCGATGAGGGAAGCCCCCCGGGGCGGCGAGAAGACGAACGAGTCGGCGAAACCGAACGAGTCGTGACGAAGAGACGAACCCGGTCGAGCGAGGGGGGTACGGATGGGCGAGCTCGAAACGTCCTTTCGACGACGTGTCGTCGAAAAGCGCGAGTACAAGGTTTCTTTTATACATAGAAAGAACCCTTCTCCTCGTCGAAAGAACCCCTACTCCTTCTTCCCCAGGTCGAGCGCTCGTTCCATGATCTGCTTGAGCTCCGCCGGTGATTTGAGCGCGATCTCCGCGCGGTCGCTCGCGTCGTACTCCTTCTCGAGCAGCGCCGCGACCTGTGCGTGCGCCTCCGCGACGTTGCTCTCGATCGGGTTGAAGATGATTTCCCGCGTCGCCGCCGATTTGAGGTACGTCGCCATCTTCGCCGCGGCGCTCGGCAGATCCGTCGCCAAAGCCGCGTTCGTCTTCGCGACCACCTCCTTCAGCTTCGCCGGCGACGCGAACGCCGCGTCGCGGAGCGAGCTCGGGGTCCTCCTGGCCGCCGCCGACGCTCCCGGGGCGCCTCCGGGGCGCTCGGTCGCCTCCGACGCGACCTTGAGGGCGGTCACCTTGGTCAGGAAGCCGAGCAGGGGCTCGACGACGCGCCTGGTGACGGCCATGATGTACGCCTCGCACTCGAGCTTGAGCCTCCGCTCGAGCTCCCGCCCGGCGTCCAGCTTGGACTCCACGACCCGCGGCGCGCCCTTCGTCGCCATCACCGCGATGGCGTTCGTCGCGTAGTTCCCGGAGAAGAAACTCAGCTCGCCGTCGAGCGCCCTTCGCATCTGCCCGCGGAGGTGCGAGAAATCGAGCTCGCGCGTCGTCTGCGCGTGCGCCGCGAGCTCCGGCTCGAAGGGCGACAGCTGCTCGCGAAGGATCAACAGGTGCTTGATCGCGAACAGCCGCGCGTCGTCCGCCGAGCCCTTCTCCGCAATCAGGCGCTGCGCGGCGTCGACGGACGACGCGCACGCCGCCACCGTCTCCTGCGCCATCCCGGCGAACGTCTTCGCGTCGAGCGATCGATACAGCACCGCCAGCGCCGCCAGCGCGTTCTCGAGCGGAGGCCACCACCCGCGCGTCCGCCGAGGCGCGCCGTCCTCTCCCGTCGTCGTCGAAGCAACGTCCTTCTCCCCCTCCGCCCTCGAATCGTCGTTCGCGTTCTCGTCCGCGCTCGTCGCGTCCGCGGCGGCTCGCTCGAGCTTCCCGGGGTAGTCCAAATCCTCGGCGGACGCCTGGTACGCCTCCACGTGTTGCTTCACGAACGCCTGCGCCCTGAAGATGAGCCGCTCCCGCACGTCCGCCAGGATGGCCTCCGCGAACGGCCTCGTCAGCGTCCCCGCGTCCCCGTGCGCTCGCAGGTGTTGTTCGTCCAGCGCCTCGCCCGCGATCGCGTCCGCCAGATCCGCGAGCGCGAACGGCGACGAGACGGCGATGATCCTCGGACGCACGGCGTCGTGAACCACCGCGCCCAGAGCCTCCGCCAAGCCGCCCAGCGCCGCGTACGCCTCGTCCGCGTCCGCGGGGGGCGGGAACGCCGCCTCGTACGCGTCGCGCTCGGCGCGGTTCACCTCCAGCGCGAACGCGCACGCCGACCGCGCGAACGCGGCGAGGTCGGGCTCGGCGGCGTCGAGCGCCTCGATCTTGAGACGCACCGCGCCGCGGATCGCCCCGAGGCGCTCCTCGCGGTACGTCGCGCGGCAGTCCGCGAGCGCCTGGGCGTACTCCTTCTTGCTCGAGAGGCTCGCGGTGTGGGCGGGGCGGGGCGCGGACGAGGAACCGGGCTTCGACGCGGGCGCGAGCCACCGGCTCCGCGCGTCGAGCTCGTCCATCATCGGGCGGAGGCACGCGACGGACGCGCGAAACGCGACGTACGACGCCGAGCTCAAATCGTCGGCGTCCGAGGAGAGCGCCGAGCTCGAATCGTCTCCGCCGCCGCCCGAGACGGGGGGCGGCTCGGCGCCTCTCGTCTCGCCGTCCCCGGGGGTTCGCCTCGAGCCGCCGATTCGCCGGCTCTCCGCGGCGGCTTTGCGAACGGCGGCGAACGCTCGCGATCGAACCGTGGCTAAGATTCGACTTCGCAGCGTCGCGCACTTGACCGAGAAGGCGGCGAATTCGGCGTACCTCGGCCGCTGCTCGATGAACGCGACGAGCCCGTCGAGCCGCTCGAGCGTCGCGGCGAAGGTGGAGGGGTCGAGGAGGCGGTCGGTCGAGGCGACGCCCGCGTTTTGGAACGCGCGCTCCAACTCCTCGAGCTCGTCGAACTTTTCGAGCTTCTCCCCGAGCGCGTCCGCGAACCTCTCGAGCGCCGCGCGTTCCTCCGCGAGTCGCTCGCGCTCGTCGCGCAAGGCTCGGCCGCGCTCGACGACGCTCTCGTGGTTCGAGCGTAACCGGTCGATGGAGGCTTTGGCGGCGTCGGCGGAGGCCAAGAGGCCGTCGCACGTCGCGGCGTGGCGCTCGAGCACCTCCGCGTGGCGCCGGAAGCGCTCGTCGGCGTCTGTCTTTTTCTTCGCATCCACCGACGCGAACCACCGATGGAACTGGTGCGTCGAGCGCGCGGCGGAGGAGGACGGGGGGGGCGCGGAGGAGGAGGCGTCGGGACCGAACGGCGCGCGGGAGGCGTCGGGGTCTCCTCTGGATCGCGTGGGCGTGGTCGCGGCGGAAGCGTCGCCGCGGACGTGCGCGGGGAGGGGGCGGTCCGCCGCGGCGTTCGCGATCGCGGCCACCGCGGCGAGCTGCTTCGCCGACAGGGGGGCGCTCCGGTCCCAGCCGTGCGTCGCGACGCGGTGCGCGGCGGCGCTGCGAGAGGAAACGCGGGGGAGGAGGGACGTGATCAGGGCGAGCGCGAGGCGCGGACCCCTCGGGTGGGGACGGAGGCGCGAAGAGGGGCGAGAGGAAGGGTGGCGGGGGAGATCCCGGGCTCGCGCGCGAGAACGGCGTCGCGATCGCGCGCGCACCCGTCGCTCATCGCGCGTCCCGAGGCTGAGGGCGAGGAAGGCCGCGGTAGGCGGTCGCGTCCGGGGCGTGCGCGTCCCGAACCCGCGGGTGGGCGACGCGCGACGCGCTGTGCGCGCGGCGCGTTCGATTTCTCATCACATCCCTCGCGTCCGGAAGTCAGTGCATCAAATATTGGCGCCGACCCGTTCGCGGTTCCGCAAGAGCGACGACGCGAAAACATAACGTCTTCCGAGGGTCGCGTGCACTCCTCCTCCGAGCCCGCGCCCGGACCGGCACGCGTGCGAAGATGGCGACGGATTCCGTCGCCGCGAGGGTACGCCTCGCGCCTCGTCGCGCTCGACGCCGCCCCCGGCGTCCTCGCCTCGCCTCGCGCGCCCCGAACGAAACACGCGCCGCGGTCAACGGTTTCACCTCCCTTCCACCTCCCCCGCTCGCGCAGGAACGCTTCGCGAAGAAGAACGAGGCGGAGGACCTCCGCCGCGCGTTCGAAAAGCTGGACAAGAAGGGGTGCGTCCATCCTCGTCGCGCGCGCGACCGCCCGTCTCGCCCCGCGCGCGTTATATTCACGCATCCCCCCCACCACACACGCGCGCACCTCCCGGCGCGACACGCAGGGACGGCAAGATCGACCCGGAAGAGCTCGGGTCGGTGTTCCAGGAGCTCAAGCACAGGATCAAGAAGGTACCCGCGCTCGCGCGCTCACCCCCTCTTCGCGACCCTTCGATCGTCGCTCTCCCCACCGACGCGACCCCCGCCTGAACCCTTCCCCCCGCTCCCTCCTCTCATCCAGTCGGACATCGAGGACATGATCTGGGAGGTGGACGACGACTGCGACAAGTGCGTGAACTGGCCCGAGTTCCAGGCCATGTACCACCGGTGCCGCAACGACAAGACCGGGTACGAGCCCCGGCGGCTCTATAACGTGGTGGAGTTCCTCGTGAACGATAAGGACGACAGCGGGAGCGTGAGCGTGGAGGAGGCGACGCAGATTCTGTACCTGAGGCACGGGAGGCAGCTCCTGGACTCGCAGCTGGAGGAGATCTTCGGCACGAGCGACCAGAACTCGAGCAAAGATCTCTCCCTCACCGAGTTTCTGCACTCGCTCAACGGCATCCACGCCAAGCAGCTCAAGTCCAAGGTCACGGGGAAAAACTACAAGCCCCCGCCCCCGGGAGGAGCCAAGTGACGGGAAAAACGCGCGAGCGAGGCGCGCGATAGTCTCGCGAGAGCCCTAAAACGTTTCTTCATGTGTGTATGTATCAAGCGAGGAGCTGCCGGAGAGCTCGAGCTAAGGGACTTCCTCTACGTGTACGTCGCTAGTGTCCGTCGTCGAGTCGACGCGGCGTGTGTGTACATCAAGCGTGACGCTCCGATTCGCGGCGCTTGGCCTCCGCGAATCGCGCGAAGGCGGGTCGGGGGGTTGAGACCCGACCCCTCTTTCCTCCGCGGAAAAATATCATAGGACGGCGGTTCATCAGAACCCTCGGTAACCGGGCGGGGGCCGCGCGGAACCTTTCTCATCAGAGGCGTTCGTTTCGTCTCAGAATTTTTTCCCGTCTCGGATCAGTTCCCCGTCGGCACCGCCCTGGGCTCCTGGACGGCGAAGGCGCTCGCCTTCTCCGCGCCCGCCTTGGTGGAGTTCTTGACCACCTGCCTGAGCATGAAGTTCTCCCTCTCCAGGGTGTTGATCTTCGCCTCCAGCTCCGCGGTCTTCTCCGCCGCGGCCCGGCGCTCGTCCTCCAGGGAGAACATGTACGCCTTTTTGCGCTCGCGCGCCTGCTGCGCCGAGACGCGATTGCGCAGGAGCCGCTTCATCCGTTTCCGCTCCTTCTCATCCTCCACGTGGTTGAACTTCGACTTCGCCGCGTCCGTGGACTTGGCGTTCGCCTCGCCGCTCTTGTTTTCACCCGCGCCGTCGGCGCTGTTGTCCCCCGATCCGGAGCCGTCCTCCTCCCCGGAGTCGTCCTCCGCGGAGTCGTCCTCCTTCTTCGCCTTCTTCGCGCCGCCCGCCTTCGCCGCCGAGCGCGCCTTGCGCTTCTGCTGCTGCGCCGCCTTCGCCGCCTGGCGAGCGGAGGCGCGCTGGAGGCGACCGGCCGCGGCCTGCGCGGGGGTCGGGCGGTCGCCCGCGGGGGGGGCGCCGCCGTTCGCCGCCGCCGCCGCCGCGGGGGGCATCATGCCGAACGCTTGCAAGCGCTGCTGGGACCCGAAGTCGGGGACGCCGCGCATGAAGTGCTGGGGCATACCGGCGAGGGAAGGGTCTGGAGTGAGGGTGGGGCGAGGGGGGGGGTGGAGGGTGTCAGTGGAGGTCTCTCGGGCGGGGCGCGGAGGGCACGCGCGGAGGGCGACGCGCGCTCGTGAAGCGCTCGCGCTCGCCCGCGGGCGTCGCGGATAAAACAAATGCGTCCACGTCGTCCGCGGGCCCTCGAAACGTCCGCGGGGCGTCGACGCACCCTCGTGCCCGAGGTACGGCTGCTGCTGATTGAACGAATACATCTCGGGGACCTGACCGAAGTCCTCGGCGCTCATCGAGCTTCGCGCGAACGAGCGTGTGTGACGGTGCGCGGCGCTTGGGACGCGGCGCGAGCGTGCGGGGAGATCAGGCGCGCGAGGCGGAGCGGAGCGTTGTTTTTCCACCGAGGGAGAACGTGAGGACGACGTGGCTTCACGAGGAGGCGGGATTTGGGCCCACAGCCTGTGATCGAGGCCCGGCGGTGACGTGTGTGCACGACAGTGCGAGATTTCCGCGGTGAAAAGGCGCCAGGAAACGAGTCGAGAAAAAAGCGAAAAAGTTGGCGTTTTCGATCCTTGTTCTATGGGCACTTTCGAACCGTCGTTTCACGGTTCGTCTCGTCGCGCGGCTCTCCCTCGAGATGTAGCCGTTGCGCGCGTTCCTCCCCGCGCGTGATTTCGGGGGAAGAGGGGAAGCATCGCGCACAAGCATTCCGCGCTCGCGCTCGGGTCGCGCGTCGCCCTCGGTCGCGAACGCGCCTTCGCACGCGCCTCGGATCGCGCGCATCCCGAGCGATCAGGCGCCGCGCTCGTCGCGCGCGCGCTCGGGTGTCTTCGCCCCCCCACGTGCGGACGCGCTCGTCGCCTCCGTCGTCCATCGCGTCGTCGGACGTTTTCCTCGGGACGTTCGGTGCGGCCGGGATGAAATCCTCGTTCCCGCGCAAGACGCTCTCCGGGGTGGACCCGAACGCGCGCGACGCCGCGCCCTCGGCGCCTGCACCCGGGAAGAAGCCCGCGCACGCGCCCTCGGCCGCGCTCGCCGGCGCTCGCGCGGGCCGCGTCGCGGCGAACGGCAAGCCGTCCCTCGCGCACCTCCGCCGGGGCAGCGTGTACTTCTCCGGCTCCTCCGCCCCCCGCGTGGACCCGCGCCCGCTCAGCGATAAGGCGTACATCAACTCGTGCATCCGCCAGCTCATCTCGTTCCTGAGCCAGCGCGGGTACGACGCGGGTGCGCTGAGCCCGAAGACGCTGGCGCAGCCCACGAGCAAGGACTTCGCGAACCTGGCGCTGTTTCTCTTTCGCCGCGCCGACGCGAATTTCAAATTCGGCTCCAAGACGGAGGATGACGTCCCCGTCGTCTTCAAGCAGCTCAGGTACCCGTTCCAGATCAGCAAGTCCGCGCTGTACAGCGTCGGCTCCCCGCACACGTGGCCCGCGTTGCTCACCGCCCTCACCTGGCTCGTGCAGATATTCGTGTACGAGGAGGAGGCGAACGCGAACCGCGCGCGCGTCGGCGGCGACGCCGCGGGCAAACCCGCGCGAGCGTTTTTCGAGTACGCCTCCGGCGCGTACGCGCACTTCCTCGCCGGCGACGACGCGACGTGCGAGGCGCTGGAGAGAGACTTCAGCGCGAAGCAGAGCGAGGCGCACGCGGAGACCACCGACGCGGTGAAGGCGCTCGAGGCGGAGAACGCGCGCCTGGAATCGGAGCTCGCGCGTCTGATCGCGGAGACGCCGCAGGAGGCGGAGCTGCAGCGCGAGAAGGCGACGCTGGAGGAGCGGCGCGCGGCGCTCGAGAAGGAGACGGAATCACTCCTCTCGGCCGCGAAGGAGGCGGACGCGAAGCGCCTCGAGGCGAAGACGCGCCGGGTGGAGCACGAGACGAAGCTGGAGACGCTCGCGAGGGAGCGCGCGGCGCTCGAGAAGAAGATCGCGTCGCAGCCCGCGGGGGCGACGGAGGCGGATGCCATCGCGAGGGACGTCGAGAAGCAGCGCGACGCGCTCGAGCTCCTCGCGAAGCTCCGCTCGAACGTCGACGAGCGCTTTGGCGCCGCGGAGCGAGACGCGGAGAAGGGCCTGAGCGAGCTGGATACGCGCGTCAGGGCGTACAACGACGCCGCGCGAAGGCTGCGGATCGTCCCGCGATCCGCCAAGCACGCGGAGGACGGCGTCTTCGAGGCTGAGGTGAACCCGCGCGGGAAAACCGCCGAGCTCGTGTGCGGCGCGGATTTCAAACGCGCCTTCAGGGACCGCGCGAAGCAGATCCACGAGCGACACTCGGAGAAGAGGTGGGACGCCGAGCGCGAGTTCGGCGTGCTGGAGCAGAATCTGCAGGCGTGCGCGGACCGCGGGGAGGAGACGGCGGACGACGAGCGGAGGCTGGCGGCGCGCCTGAAGCGCTCCGAGTCGGCGTACGACCAGGAGCGCGGGCGGCTCGACGAGACCCTCGAGCGGATCGCGGGGGACCTGCGGCGCGTGGAGGGGGAGGTGTCGGCGCTCAGGAACGCCCCGGAGGAGCGCGGCGAGGGCATGAGCGCGGAGGAGATGCTCAGAGCGGCGCAGGCGGAGCACGACGAGCGCGCCAAGGTGCAGGGGCAGGAGAGGCTCGCGGTGCAGAACGTCATGCTCGCCGCGCTCGACGCGCTCATGGGACACAAGCAGCAGATCCAGGACGCGCTCGACGCGACGTGCGCGAACGGGAACGTCGCGGTCGAGGGGTTCAGGTAGAGAGGGAGTGTTCGACGCGCCGCCGAGGATCGAATCGATCGCGCCGTCGGTCGAACGAGCGGAGCGTCCGTGAGCGAACCCGAGGGAGCGACGTTTGAAAAGACGCGCGGAGGCGGGCGAAGGCGACGAACGAACGCGGGAAATATAAAAATCTCAACGTACTACGTCGGGACGACGCGTCTCTCCGCGACCGACGCCGCCTCGTCACTCTGTTCATCAGATGAGGTGCACTTCCCCGTCGTGGATCATGACCTTGTCGTTCTTTTCCATGTGCCCGAGGCACAGGTCCACGTCCTCGCTCGAGAAGCTTCCGTCCTTGAGCCAGTCCGCCGCCGCGTCGGCCACCTCCTCGACGCGGATGGACTCGCGGTGGAACATGAGATCCGGGAACCGGCGCTGGAACACCTGGAACTTCGTCCGCGAGACCCCCTCCGGCCCGTTCGCCATCGCCTCCATTCGGCGGCTCCCCGAGGGCCCCGCGCCGGATCCTCCCGCGCCGGGTCCTCCCGCGTCCCCGATCGCCAACCGCCCCGCGTCGCGATCGGCGTTTTCGTCGCCCCCGAACCGGTCGTCGTCGTCGTCGTCTTCGTCGTCGTCGTCTTCCGAGTCGCCGTCGAGGTCGCCCTCCGCCTTCCTCTTCCCCCCGGCGGCGGCGCGTTCGTTCTCCCCCTTGAGGCCCTCGCTCTCGACGACGAAGCGCATGATGTCGATCGCGACGGTCGCGTCCACGACCTCCACGGTCTTGCTCATTCGCATCTTCGCGTGCGCGGTGCTCAGGCGGATCATCGTCTCGAGCGTGCGCGCGGTGATGGGGAGCGTCCGGCGGTTCCTCGAATCCTGGGCTTTGTCCACGCGCCACCGCGAGTACTGCTCCGCGATGAACCCCTCCGCCTCCGCGCTCAGCGTGGGCACCCACGGCCGGTGCTTCGCGTAGTACAGGTACTTCTGCAGGAACCGCTTCGAGAGGACCTCGCCCGCGCCGGCGTCCCCCGACGCGCCGGCGAAGGGCACGTACATGGCCTGGTCCGCCTGGTCCTCCGCGCCGCCGCCGTTCACCACGAGCGCGGTGTCTTTGCTGAGTATCGCGCGCGTGCTCAGCGCCTGCTTCTCCATCGAGTGCATCCCCAGGACGTGCGCGGAGATCTGGCGGTCGACCCTCGTGTCGCTCTGGTCGAGGACGATGAAGAGCATGTCGAAGCGGCTGAGCAGCGAGTCCGGGAGGTTGATGTTGCGCGTCACGCCTTGGGAGTGGTCGTAGTTGCCGTAGATGGGGTTCGCCGCGGCGACGACCGAACACCGCGCGTTCAAGCTCGCGTGGATCCCCGCCTTCGCGATCGTCACCGTCTGCTGCTCCATCACCTCGTGGATGGCGACGCGGTCGGCGTCGTTCATCTTGTCGAACTCGTCGATGCACACGACGCCCCGGTCGGCGAGCACCATCGCGCCCGCCTCGAGCTTCCGCTCCCCCGAGTCCTGCTCCGTCGTCACCGCCGCCGTCAGACCGACGCCCGAGGACCCGCGCCCGGTCGTGCTCACCGCGTACGCCGCGACGCTCATGATGCACCGGAGCAGCTGAGACTTCGCCACCGACGGGTCGCCGACCATCAGGCAGTTGATGTCGCCGCGGATGTGCGTGCCGTTTTTCAAATTCTTCTCCGCGCCGCCGAGGAGGAGCAGCACCAGCGCGCGCTTGATGGCGTCGTGGCCGCAGATGCTCGGCGCGAAGCTCCTCCCCAGGAGTTCCAACAGGCTCGCGGGGTCTAACTTGCGCGGCAGCTCGTTGATGTTCTTGATGTCCTCGTGGCTCAGCGCGGGCGCGGCCACCTCCTTGGAGAGCTGGTACAGGCTGAGCGCGACGAGGACGGTTCGGAAGACGCCGTTGGTGCCCGCGGCGCCGAGGGATCTCGTCGGGACGGCTTTGTAGATGCCGACGACGGAGATCCTGTCGCCGGGTTTGCACGCGTCGACCAGGTCGTCCTCGAGTATGACGTCCACGGACCGGGGCATCTGGCCCGCGGGGGCGTTCTCGGGCATCTCCTGCATGGCCAGGGATTGGTGGTCGCGGTATCGGCAGAGGCCGTACTCCGTCGTGAGCACGTTTCCGTTCTCATCCTTGGTCGGGTAGGACGAGCCCGTGGGCGCGCCGCGGCCGCTGGTGACGTCGCGGTACTCCCTGGTGATGAACTGCCCGGTGGCCTCGCAGAAGTGCGTGGACTTGGCCACCTTCGGGCGGACCATGGAGCACTTCGTGACGATGCCCTCGACGTTGACGATCTTTCCCAGGAACGGGCTCAGGAGCTCGCGCGGGGAGACGCGATGGAACCCGAACCCGCCCGTGAGCGTGACGTGCACCTCCCCGCCGCCCAGGAACTTCGGGTCCTTCACGTTGATCACGTCCTCCACCGCCTCGCGGAGCGCGAGCAGGAACTCCGCGGGCTCGCGGAGCAGACCCGTCGCCAGGACCTCGTCGTACGCCCGGAGCGCGTTCAAATCCACCGCGAGTCGGCGCTCCTCGCGCTGGATGAGATCCTCGATCACCTTGTCGTAGTTCAACTGGCCGTGCGGGGTGTCGAGGAACTGCACGAACCGCTGCTTGAGGTACGCCTGGTTCTCATCCGAGGGATCCATCGCGATCCACGACCGCGCGACCCGGAACCGCGCGCCACGAGCGAAGCGCCGGCGACGCGAAGTGAGCAAGCCGAACGCGACGCGAGGGGGGGAGGAGAAATCCCGCCCGGGGAGGAGAACGTATTTTGAACGTTCGCGCCGGGAACAAGGAAGAAGTTGGCACCCCGCCGCTGCCGGGATCGAACCGACGACCGCGGACGTACTAAAATGTAAACCGGATAAGTCCCACATTTCGCTGATTCACCCAAATAGTACGAGACCCAAACGTCTATCGAGGACACTATCTATATACTAAAAGACACATCACATAAAAACCAAAGGGGCTCCAGGATTCCCAGGGTCCCACGCGGGATTGCCCAAAACAGTCCATTCTTCCCGTCATTTTGAACGTTTTTGGGCTGCTCTGCAATGTTATTCCCAGCGGAGTTTTGTGTGTAGGATGCAACAGGCCAAAAAATATAGTCATCGAGCGGAGCGCAGGGTTCGCGAACCCAGAAACCGCGCAGGTGCCTGGGAACGCGTTCCTGGGAACGCCAAAAAAAATAGTCATCGAGGCCCGAACAACGGTCTACGAACCCTCGCGACTTTTGGGACCCTTGTCCCCAAATGTTATACAAACCAGCTTTCCCAGTAGGTGGCGGTTCGCATCACACTCGGCTCCGGCCCGTCGCGTCGTTCCCGCCCCCGCTCCACCCCGCTCTCGCCGCGTCCCCCTCCACCTCCCCCTTCCCCGGTTTCTCCCCCCATAAGTCGCCGAATCTGCATCCGAATCCGCATCCGCATCCGAATCGCATCCGTCACCAGGGCCCCGCCAACGCGTCGGCGATGTCCCTCGCGAGTTCCCTCTCGCGCCTCGCGTAGTACGCCTCCGCGTCGTCCTCCTCGTCCAGGCCGACGCCCCGAACCCGCTCGCTCGCGTCCACGAGGTCGACGGCGGCGACGGCGTCCAGCGCCTTCGCCTCGTTCCGCCACATGAGCCGCGCGTGCGCGCGCGTCAGGCGCACCAAACTCTCTAGCAGACGAATCGTCGGACGAGATCGGGACCCGCCGCCCTCCTCCTCCGCGCGCCGCCGCCGCGCCTGGTAGTACCCGCGAATCAGCGCCTCGGCCTCGGGGCTCAGGACCGGGTTCAGGACGCACCGAGCGAGCGCGAAGTACCGACGAAGCCGCTCGAAGCTCCAAGCCGCGGCGGGCGCGGAGTCGGGATCCTCCTCGGGATCCTCCTCGGGATCCGAGCGGTCCCCGTCGATGGTCTCCGCGCGAAGCAGCGCGCCCCCTCGATCCTTGGGGCCCGGGGCGCTCGACGCCGTCCTCGCCCTCTTCGAAGGACGAGACGCGATTCCCCGATTCCGACGCCGCTCGGCGGTACCGGTCGCGCGTACGCCCCGATGGCTGGCGAGCATGTGCGTCGCCGCGCGTTCGTCTCGCTCGGGATCCCGCTCGTCCCTCAGCACGAGGACGCAGTCGAAGCGACTGAGGAGCGGCGGCGCGAGCCCCGTGTTTTCCGCGAGGCTCCGCTGCGGGTCGAACGCGAACCCCCTCGGGTTCGTCGCCGCCAGCACCGCGCACCGCGCCCTGAGCGTGGCGACGATCCCGGCCTTGGCCACGGAGAGCGTCTGCTGCTCCATCGCCTCGTGGATCGCCGCGCGCTCGCCGGGCGCGATCGTGTCGAACTCGTCCACGCAGCACGCGCCGCCGTCCGCGAGGACGAGCGCGCCGGCCTCGAGCGTCCACCGCGACTCGTCCCCTCGCGAAGAAGAACCACCACCTCCCGCGTCGGATTCGGACCGGACGGCGGCGGCGGTGAGCCCCGCCGCCGTGGACCCCGTCCCCGTCGTCAGCACCGCGCGAGGCGCCGCGCGCGCAGCGTACCGCAAAAACTGGGACTTCCCCATCCCGGGGTCGCCCACGAGCAACAAGTGCGCGTCCCCGCGAATACCCGAAGACCCGCCGCCGCCTTTTTCTTTCTCTTTCACTCGCACGCGGTGGTGGTCCAAAACACCCTGCTCGGGGACGTCAACGCCGCCGCCCCCCTCGTCGTTCTCGTCGTTCCCCGCCTCGTCGAATCGCCCCCCCATGAGGCTCAGCGCCACCGCGAGCTTCGCCGCCTTCATCCCCCACATCTGCGGGCACGCCGATCGCAGCACGACGTCCCTCCCGCGCAGCGCCTTCGCGTCCCGGCGCCTCGACCCGGGGGCGTCCTCTTTGTGCTCGGCCCAGAACGCCTCGATCTCGCGCACGTCCTCGGGCCGGACGCGCGCCCGAAGCGCCTCGCGCGGGCGCACGACGCGGAGCGACAGAGCGTCGGCGACGAGCTCGAGCTCGGCGCGCCGGTCCCGGCCGGCGCGGTGCCAACGCCACCGCGTCGCGACGGAGACGCAGACGTCGTCCCCGGGGACGCACGCGTCCGCCAGGTCGTCCTCAAGGACGATCGTCATCGATCGAGGCGCGCAGCGAGTATTATTGCCTTCGTTCGAGGCGGCGGTGTTGTTCGATGTTGAGACCATCGTCCCGTCGTTGTTCGCGGCGGCGTCGGAGGAGGACGAGGGGAGGGTCCAGTCGGCGGCGCCGAGGGCGGCGCGCAATGTGCCGAACCCGCCGCCGAAGTCGCCGCCGGCGCTCTCCTGCACGCGAACCTCCTGGACGTCGCCGACGATCGGGCGCCCGGCGTTTACCGCGGTGAAACTCGACCCGACGCAGGGTTTGGGGGGTTTCTTCTCGATCGAGGAGCCTTGCTGCTCCAAAAACTGGGAGGACGGGCACGTGGACGGGCGCTCGGCGGGTCGCTCGCCCTCGCGCTCGGCGCGGACGACGAAGCGGTGGCCGCACGCGTCGCACGCGAGGAGCTGCTCCACCTCCTGGGACTTGACCGCGCCCGCGCGGACGACCGTGCCGGTGAGGGTGAGGAGTCGGCCGGCGTGCCTGGCGCGCACGCGCGCGATCGAGGGGGAGGCGCCGGGACACGCCAGGCGCTCGAGGTCGACGCGGACGCGCACGCGGCGCTTGACGCGCATCGCGCGATGGAGCGCGTCGCGCGGCGCGCCCGGGGGCGCCTCCTGCTCGAGCGCGGCCAGCGCCCGGGCCTGCGCGGAGACCGCGGCGAGGTCGAGGAGGGGCGCGACGGCGCGCGGGCGCGAGAAGAGGGCGTTCACGAGGCGGGGCATCGCGGACGTCAGCCTGAGCGCGTCCACGTCCAGGCGCACGCCGTGGTCATCGCCGCGCACGAGCGCGTCGCGAAGGTCGCCCGCGTGGTGCTTGAGGAGGTACGCCTCGAACGCCGCGCGGAGCGCGTCGTCGCCGACCGGCGGCGCCGCCATGCGCGCGGACGACCGAGGGCGAGGCGAGCGCGCGGGCGCGACGCGCGCGCCGCCCGCGCGCGACGCGGAACGACCCGAGCGCCCGAGCGCCGCGACGACCCGAGCGCACCTCGACGCGTCCGATGATGATGAAAACGAGCACTACCAGTAAGTCCGCCGAGCGCGCGTCGACAGGTGGCGGTTTGAATCGTCGCGCGTCACTCAAGCGTGCCGGCTTTTGTGCTGCGATACAACTTAGGGTTGTCGCTCCTCCTCGCTCCGGTCGCGGCCGCGCGTTCCTCCGTCCTCCCCCTCGCCCACGCCTCGCCCCGCGCGCCTCCCCACCGCGCGCCCACGCGCCGCCTCTCTCACCCTCGTCCCTCCCCCCTTTAGAGCGAGCGCTTCGACGTCACACTTCGAATCGATCTCACTCCCCCTCGACCGCCTCGAGCGCCTTCTCGAGCGCCTCCCCCTCGACGATGGTAAACGGCATCCCCTCCCCGACGATCGCCGCCCCGCACGTCTTCTCCGTGAGCGGATCGCTCGCCGCCTCCTTCAGCGCCCTCAGCGCTAACGCGATCAGCTCGTCCGCGCCGAGGCCCTCCAGCTGGTCCAGGTGCTTCTCGAGGAAGGTGCGGCTCGCCTGCGACCGCGCGCCGATGGCGGCGGCGACGTGATCGTACGCGTTTCCGCTGGGGCACGTCTGGATGAGATGCGCGCCCGTCTCGTCGACGCCGGCGATGAGCATGCCGACGCCGCTCGGGCGCGCGCCCGAGCGCTGGGTGGCGATCTGGGCCTTGTCCGCGACCCTCCCGGCGAGGCGCTGGACGTCGGGCTCGGACTCGAAGGTGAACCTGTGCGAGATGCAATCCGCGCGGAGGCGCTTGGTCGCCGCCGCGCCGTCCGCGGTGAGACCCGAGACGGCGACGCCGACGTTGGAGTCGATCTTGAAGAGCTTGCGCTGCGAGGCGCTCAGCTCCGAGGCCGCGCGCTTGAGCGTCGCGAGGACGACGAACTTGGAGTTCTGCGAGCGCAAGGGAAAATGGGGGGGGAGTGACGGAGGAACGGAGGGGGGTGAGGGAGCGCGGCGTGAGGGGCGCGCGCGAGGGAACGAGACGAACGAGGGAGAGAAGAGAAGAGGGCGGGCGGTGGCGATCGAGATCTGACGTCGAACGAGGCGAACGACGCGAGATCGGACGCGGGGCGAACGACGCGAGCGCGCGCACCTTGCACCCGATCGAGGCGCCTCCCTGCTTGACCGCCTCCATGGCGTCTGCGGGACGAGTCGCGGGGTCGGATCGGGGGATCGTCAGCGGCGAGGGGGGAGGGGGGCGGGGGCGCGAGGGAGAAAGGAACCAACCGCGCGGACCGCCCGGCCCCGACGGGCGTTCCTCGTCGGGGGCGAGGCGCGGCGGGGGCGCGAGGAGGGCGCGCACATTCCACCTGGTGGAGCCGCCCCTGCGGACTCCAGGTCAGGACGTCCTGGTCGTACTGGTTGCGAAACATGACCGCGCGGGTCGCGTCACCCGACGAGGGCTCGGCGCGGAGTGGCCGATGCCGCAGCGCCGCGCGACGAGGGTCTTTTTCACTCATGAGTGCACTCCCGTCCAAATCGGACGCGCCCGCGTTTCAAACCGTGATCGGCGACTCGTCGTCCCGATTGTCTCCTCATGACTCGCGTGAGAACACCCTACGTGTGGAACAATTGTCTGTCTCCACCCGATTGACGCGCGCGCGCCTCGTCGCCGCGCACGCCTCTCCCCGCTCGCGGACGCTCCCGGACCCGGTCCGGCGCGCTTCACGATGGCGCTCGTGCAGGGCGCGCTGCCGCCGGTGCGTCCGAGCGTCGCCGTTCGCGCGCCCCCGCCCCCCCCCCACGCGCCCCACCTTTTATTTCGCGGGATCCGCTCGGGTTCAGTCTCCCCTCCGCCCGCACCCGCGCGACGCCCCCCTCTCGCGACGCCCCCGCGCGCGTCTTCCTCACCCGCCCTCCCCCCCTCTCGCTCGCCGCTCACTCACCACTCCCCCCCCTTTCGCGCAGCTCGCGGCGGAGCACATCGAGGCCCTCCCCGTCCCCCTCGTCTCCGAGATCAGCATGCTCCACGGGTGCGACCGCCTGTGCGGCCAGATCCTCGCCGCCCCCGCCGCCCCCGCCGCCCCCGACCATCACCGCCGCCACCACCTCGACGCCGCGCGCCGCGAGGAGTTCATCCGCGAGTACTTCGCCGCCCAGAGCGCGGCGCAGCACCACACCGGTGGGCACCCCGACGCGGTTGGGGTGGGCACCCCCCCCGGCGCGCTCGGCGCGGCGGTCCCCCACTCGGCGTCGGACTCGGGCGCCATGGACCTCGTCCGCCTCGCGCGCGAGGCGGAGGCGTCGTCGCGGCGCGGGCGCGGCGGCGGCGGCGCGTCGAACGCGCAGACAAACCCGAACAAGCACCCGAACCCCCCGAAGGGCAAACCCGGGCGCCCGAAGAAGAAGAAGGAGACGCCCACGTGCATGGTCTACGATTGCGACGCGCTGAGCGAGCCGTGCAAGCGCAAGCTGAAGCTCTGCGCCGCGCACAAGCGCGCGGTGAGCGTGCGGCTGGAGCGCGGCGGGCCCCCGCAGCGGTACTGCCGCTACTGCCACGTCCTGCACGACCTGGACGCGTTCCCGAAGAAGGACATCAGGACCATCTGCGTGATGAGGAACGAGCTGAGGCTGAAGCGGAGCCGCGAGCGGAGGAGGGAGCTGCAGCTCGTCGCCGCGCTCAAGGGGAAGGAGGCGGAGGCGGAGGCGGCGGCGACGACGGGCGTTCCGGTGCCGCGCGCTCCGGCCCCCCGTTTCCGTGCCGTCGGCCCCCCGCTTCCGTTTGCCCCCGCGGGGGAGGAGGACGCGGAGGAGCGAGAAGCGGCGGCGGAGGTCGCCGGGCTCATGCAGGCGGGGGAGGAGGGCGGGAAGGACGAGGAGATGGAGCAGGCAGGGAGGGTGGAGGAGGAAGGGGAGGAGGGGGGAGCGAAAGACGGAGAGGGGGAGTGAGGGATCGATCGCGAGACGAGTTGGACGTTCTCAAGCAAGAACACATGAGATCGATATTCAATCATCGGCAGTGACGACTTCGCACGCGCTCGTCGCTCCCGTAGATCCTCCGCGTCCGATGGGATCCTTCCGGGCTTCGTCCCGCGCAGTGCGCCCTCGCGCGGGCGCCTCCTCTCGCGTCGTCGCGATGCGTCGCTCGAGGTTCCCCGCGGCGCTGTTCCTCGGCGGGGGCGCGGTGTTCGTCGCGACGTTCGTGTTCATGGCGCCGGCGCTTCCGAGCCTCACCCCCGCGTCCGCGGATTTGGCCCGCTCCGGAGGCCGCGGCCTCGGCGGGGCCGCGGCGGACGACGCGCCGTACCCCGCGGGCCACCAACGCGCGGATCCGGGTTCGCCTCGCGCGACGCGCGCGCCCGCGGACGTGGTGCCCGTCGCGACGCCGAGCCCGACGCCGCCGCCGACGCGCTCGGACCGCGCGCCGACGAGCGCCGGGACCCGCGACGACGACGAAGCGCGCGGCGCCGCGCGGGGCGGCACCCGAGCGGTTAACGACGACGTTGATGACGATGACGCGGCGGGCGCGGCGCGAGACTCGACGACGCCTCTCGTCGACGACCACCACCCCGGCGGCGACCAGACCACACCCGACGCTTCTTCCGCCGCCGCTTCCGCGCACCCGGCGCGTCACTCTCCGCGCCCCTCGCCTTTCGGCTCCTCGGCGACGCACCCCCCCGAGGCGCTCCCCGCGCACGTCTTCGACCCGCGCGGCGTCCAGATCGTCTCCCTCGACAACCCCCGGGCGTTTCTGTACAAGCGCTTCCTCACCGACGAGGAGTGCGATCTGCTCATCGCCCACTCCAGGCCGAACATGCGCAAGTCCGGCGTCGTCGACGCGAAGAGCGGCGGGAGCAGTCTGTCCGACATCCGAACGAGCACGGGCAGTTTCGTCCCGAGCGGCATGAATCCGACCATAACGCGCCTCGAGGATCGCATCGCGGCGTGGAGTCAGATTCCGGTTTCGCACGGCGAGCCCATCCAGGTGCTGCGGTACGAGCCCGGGCAGGAGTACCGCGCGCACTTCGACTACTTCTTCCACGAGGGCGGGATCGCGAACAACAGGATCGCGACGGTGCTGATGTACCTGAGCGACGTGGAGGAGGGCGGCGAGACGGTGTTTCCGAACACGGAGGCGCCCGCGGGGCGAGACGTCGCGCAATTCAGCGATTGCGGGAACCTCGGGCGGGCGGTGAAGCCTCACCGGGGCGACGCGTTGCTGTTCTGGTCGATGAAGACCGGGGGCGAGCTGGACCCCGGGAGTTCGCACGCGGGGTGTCCGGTGATTAAGGGGGAGAAGTGGACGGCGACGAAGTGGATGCACGTCGCGCCGGTGAGGGACCCGAGCGCGGAGCAGCGGGTGTTTTACGAGGGGCGGGAGGTGGGCGTGCCGGGGCGATGCGAGGACGCGGACGAGGGGTGTCACGGGTGGGCGGAGAACGGGGAGTGCGAGAAGAACCCGGGGTTCATGCGCGTGAGCTGTAAGATGTCGTGCGGGGAGTGCGCGGGGAGGTGGAGGGAGGGGGGGTACGATAAGCCGGAGCAGTAGAGCGCGCGGAACCGAGGTTCGAAGCGAAGGGTGTGGCTTAATTGACATCTTCTACTCATCAGAGTTCCGCCGGTCATCACGACCGCGCGCTTGTCATCAGCAGCAGCAGCCAATCTTGCCAGTGGCCGCGTCTCGATCCGCGCGTCGCGCGGGCCGCCCACCTCGCGCGGCGCGGCGGCGTCTCGCGGTGTCGCGCGGCCTCTCGCGGCCTCCGATGCGTCCTCGCGCTTCTCCTCGCTCGGCGCTCGCGTCCGCGCTGTTCCTCGTCGCGCTCGCGGCGCGTTCGGTCTCGTGCGACGACGGCGCCGCGGCCTCGGACGCATTGGTCGTCGCCGCCTCGGACTCGGCGCCGACGATGCACACGATCTTCTCCACGGAGTGCAACGCGTACTTCGACTGGCAGAGCCTGGGTTTGATGCACAGCCACCGCGCGGTGGGGCAGAAGGGCGGGTTCACGCGCCTGATGGCGTGCGACGAGCAGCCCCCCCCCGGCGTGCACATCGTCCCGGACACCCACGTGCACCCCAACTACGCGGTCCACCCGCGGACGAAGGATCGCTACGCCCCGTACAACAAGCCCTTCAGCATCATGCACTGGCTCGAGCACGCCAAGCCGACCGCGGACTTCATCATCGTCCTCGACGCGGACATGATCTTCCGCACCGCGATGACCGCGGCGATGCTCGGCGTGGAGCGCGGGCGGCCCATCTCCGCGCACTACGGGTACCTGGTCGGCGTGTTCAGGCAGAATCACATGAAGGTCAAGGCGCGCGTCCCGAACGTCGAGAACGCGCAGCAGGTCGGCGGGTTCACGGTGATGCACAGGGAGGACCTCGAGCGCGTCGCGCCGAGGTGGCTGTACTGGACGGAGGAGGTGCGCCAGGACCCGGACTCCTGGGCCAACACCGGCGACATCTTCAACGGCAACGGGAAGAACGGACCGCCGTGGATCTCGGAGATGTACGGCTACGTCTTCGCGTGCGCCGAGGCGAGGGTCAACTTCAAAGTCTCCAACGACGTCATGCTCTACCCGGGGTACCAGCCCCCGAAAGAACCGTGGCCCGCGGTGCTGCACTACGGCATCACGTACCACGTGGACGAGTACGCCTTCGACAAGCACTGGTACATGGGCGGCGGCCCGCGGAACGATTTCACGACGTGCCCGGGACGCGTCTTCGACAAACCCCCCGACCCCTCGGCGCTCCTAGAAGAACCGGGCAGCCTTGAACGCAGGAGGAAAGAAGTCGCCCTGGTCGTCGCCCGGGGCTTGTACGACGCGACGAAGTGGTGGAGCAGGGAACACTGCGGGAAGGAACTCCCGGACCCGCCGCACCGCGCGTTCAAGTGCTCGACGAATCGAGACACGAACGTCGTCTCGTGTAAAGAGCTCCGCGGAGGGGAACTCTCGAGGGCGCGCGAAGACGAACGCGCGCGAGGCCTCCGCGGGGGAGCGAGAGCGAGAGGAGGAGGAGGAGGAGGGACGACGATGACGCGAGGGGGGGGAGGGATCATCGCCGGAGACGGCGATCCTGAGGGCGAGAAACAGACCGCGTCGTGCGGGGACGACGCGGGGGACGACTGCTGCGGGTGGGCGCGCGACGGGGAGTGCGAGAATAATCCGGGGTTCATGCTCGTGCGGTGCGCCAAGTCGTGCGACGCGTGCGGCGACGCGACGCGGTGCGACGCGGAGTGCTGCCCGCCCGAGAAGAAGAGCAGTGGGGAAGACGCGTCCGCTTCCGCCCGCGCGAAGAGAAACGACGCAGGCGCGTCCGACGCCGGCGCGTCCGACGCCGGCGCCTCCGAAAAAGCCGCCGCCGAGGTCGTGGAGCTGGGCGTCGTCCCGGACGCGCTCGGCGCCGCGCTCGAGGCGGGGGACGTTTCTTTTTCGGGCGGCGACGACGACGCGCGGCGGTCCCTCGCGCGGGGGTGGTCCCCGCCGGCGCCGGTGCTCGCGTTCGGCGTCGGGTCCCTCCTGACGACCGTCGGCGTGAGGCTCGCGAGGGGGGTCGGGTCGGGCGCGGCGCGTCTGGGGGGGG
>MDSW01043868.1_pt1 | contig 26574 bp, 34 predicted proteins | sample 811171 | NCBI WGS metagenome assembly MDSW01 (sample SAMN05326641, study PRJNA326480) | marine metagenome | isolation source: seawater | place: Atlantic Ocean: North West | collected 2012 | reverse complement strand
CGCGCGCGCGATCGAAGCGCCAGTCCGAATTGTCACATTCGGATTTGTGTGAAATTACACAAGAAGGTCACGCACAGGCTGAAAAGCGTACTCGTAGAAAAACGTAGGCAAGTCCTCAACAGTATCATAGTAAAGGTACTGGATTGCTACGTCAAGTCCAGGTTCGTAGTGAGAAATGAGTTCAAGGAGTGTAGACTCCCGATCAGCAACGGGAACTTTCTGCTTCTGGTCGTCTACGGAAAAGGAGTCAGGATTGTACCGAATGAAAAGGAGCTTGCTCTCATCGTTCGTACGAATCGAGCCTACAATGTCCATCATGCGACGCACCTCACATGATACATCGTAATTGTAAAATTTGTGCTGGTCCTCGTCTACCTCTAGCAAAATGTAGCCCCACGGCCGCGGAATTACGAAATCGATTCTAGCTCGCTTGCCATCGGAATCCAAGCAGTTAAACTCGATTTGCTTTTCGCGCTCAAATGGGATGTCATTTTCCATCAGGAATTTCGAAACTCGCTCTTCCTTCTTCTTCTTGCGCCGTACCCCCTCCTCCGAGTGAATTGACTTAATGTGAGACTTCAGAGCACCGGGAGTAGCACTCGCGTGGTCACAAGACGTGCACTTGAACGGCCTCTCCCCGGTATGGAGGTTCTCGTGATATTCTACGGCCAATCTCTGCTTAGATGAGTAGTCACAGAATTGACACATGTACTCGCCCGTGTGGCTGCGCTTGGGAATGCGAGGAGGCGGAGGAGGTTGTTTGAATCCGAGAAAAGCAAGTAGTTTTTGTTCGTATTCGTCACATTTAGATTGACTCCATTGACAGTTTAAAGATTTCCAATAAAACTCCATATTGAGGTGGAGTTTGGATTCAAAAATAGGCCAGTCATCCTCTGCAATATCAAAAGAGCAGCAGACACTGGGCCACTGTACTTCCTTTTGCCCCTGAGGATTCTTAAAGCGCATCTGAATCCAACTGTCGTCAGAAAGTTGTACCCCTATAGCACCCCCAGAAACGTGCATCGGTTCAAAAGTATACTCATTTCCTATCGACGCATTGAAATTGTCAATTGCGTACATTAGGTCACGCCATGTAAGATCTGTACGTCTTATATATTCCTTTTTGGAACTGTATATGTAGTACTCAGAGCTTGGAGTCTCGACAGTGAAGCCGGGCTCATTCATCGGTGTCATCATAGCTTCGGGGGGGTCGACCTGGGGCAAAGACAACAAAGTCAAAGCAGAATTGCAAATTTGACACTACCCCCAAAACGTTCGCAAGCTTCTCCGGGACCTCGGCGGCGACGCGCTTCACGGGCACATAGGGCACGCAGTGCAACATGAGACAAGTCACACCGGTCACGCGATCTCGAGCCAGAGTTTTGTTACTGAAGATGAACTAGGAGAGGGAAGATTGAAACGAATGAGATTGTCTCAGAGGGGCCGCCGAAGTCGCCGCCGCCGCCGCACTCGTCGTCGTAGTCGCCGCAGTCGGCGGTGATCCGAACAGCTACATTCGGGGAAAAAGGTTTGTGGTTAAAGGGCGCTTAACAGCACCTGTTCATTTTACGCGTCAAGGTCGATCCCGACGCAATGGCGTTTGGGCGGCGGCATAAGCGCCGGAAAACCGGAGTTCTCTTCGCGATCGCGGCGCCGACGTCGCGGCCTCTGACTAGAGCGCACCGTGATGCCGTAGAAGACGTCGTCGATGATCTCGTGGCCGAGGATGGCTTCGACAATGACCTAGCGACGACGACTATCCACGATGAGGCTTTCTTACTGCTTCATTTCTGGGTTTGGGTTTTTTTGTTTTACTTTTAGGGCGCTGTTGGGAGTTGCGGTGTTTTATGTACTGCAAAGCTTGCTGAGATAACATATTTTGAAACAGATTACAAAAAAACGAGCGCACGTCGATGAGGTCCTTGTAGTCGGTGTTCTTCATGATCTCGTTCACAATGATCTCCTGAATACCGGGAAGATTGCGGCGTTTGAAGAATCGGGCCATGTCGTTCACGAACTCGCGGCGAGTACACGACAGACCATCCCCTTCTTCAATCAAATCGCTCAAGAAGAAAGACATCAGTGCTTCGATCTCTTTTGATGCATGATCGTGTCTCATCAGGAACAATTTCTCCTTCAGAAGCAGATCCGGACAAAACCGACGAATCAGAGGCCACATAATTTCACCCGGTCGTGTCTTCCTGTTCTTGTGGACAGCTGCCATCAACGCGAAGATGTAGGGCATCTCATTCGTCGTCTTGATCTTGTTGCAGGGCAATTGCTCGACAGGTGTCGGAGGAGGCTTCTTCAGATTCCAGCAACGATAGTCGAACGCAACGATTCGCTTCATCATGAAGTCCTTCATGCGCTTGATCTCGTCGAAGATGTTGCAGATGATCCAGATCGCCTTATCGAACTCCGCGCTGCCGCGCTTCTGGGTGTGCATGACACTGTAGTCGAATTTCGCACCGTTGATCATCTTCTTGAACCTGAACGACGACGTCTTGGTTTTCGCCGTGTCCTTCTTTTTCGTTTCTAGAGCTTCCTCCCAAAGCTGGTCCACCAGAACTATATTCAGACATTTAAGTTCAAAAATGGAAAAAAATGCACTCTCCGTGACGTCTCCCACGAACCATCGTCAAGGTGAAATTTCTCGTCGTTCACGCAAAACGATTTGTTCGCCTCGTCCTGCGGCTGCAGAAGTTTGCCCATCGACTGGTGATCGCCTCGACTTGCTGTCGCTTCCCTCATCAAATTCGGTTCGATATTCATCATCGGCAGCTTCATAGTCTCCATACACTCAATCAACTGTGTCTTGCCATAACCACTCGGTCCGCAGAGAAGCATCATGAATCCGCGATTATCCTTGTAGTTGTACGCAAGTCCATTTGCACACGCTGCCAACCAGACAATCACATGACCTGCTGTCCATCCACTCCCAGTTTCTTCGCGACGACCGTACATGTGCAGAATCGTTGGAATGTTCTGAATTTCGCGAAGGAGGAAGTCGTCGGTACCGAAATTGTAGATCAATTGACCTTCATCGAGGTACTCTTCCGGGAAGGCGTGATCGATATGAACAGGTCCGGCTGCGATCTGAGACTCAAACTCGTCTGCAGTAACCACGGTGCCTTCTTCGATGTTCAGATACAGCGGTTCATCTCCTTTCGGAGACATAAACGTCACGACCTCAGGACAAACCGTAAGCATGCGGCCTGTACTCATGTCGTACGTTTTCGTCACCTCGTCAATTCCGTGCCGCAGACTTGTTGGTGATGTCGTCGCAAGATTCTTCGCCGTCTGATTGAAGAAGAGCTGTCCTTCATCTGTCTCTGCCTCTTCATCGAAAATGCCAATACCGCACCAGTAGCACTGCATGTTCTTCTTTCGGCGTGCGAGGTGTTGGAAATGCTTCTGAAATCCTCCAATCAGTTTGTTGAAGTCAATTGCAGTGGAGTGGTCGAAGATTCGGTAAGTTACACCGTGCTGCGTCAGGAATCGGTAGTACGCTTCGTTCCATCGGTAGTAGTGCTGCCATACAATATCCGCAAACGCTCGCTGAAAGATGATGACTGAATCTTTGGCGGACGGATAGTTTGCAGAATCGAACTTACCGAACGTATCCATCGTCAACGGCCAGTTTGCAAAATCGACAAGCATTTCCCGCTTCTCAGGTGCCTCCGGATTTCCAAATTCCGGATGAATACTGTTCTCACGAGCCGAATTCAGAGCTGTGGCAATAGCTCGCAGGGTTCGCGACCAGATCCGCACCTCATCTTCTTCTGCCATGCGAAGCTCCGGGAACGTTGCCATCATGTTCTCGTGACTCGCAGCAGCTCGACCGAAAATCAATTGCAGTGTCCTTGACCGAAGAGTTCGCAGTCGTTGTTTGCTGCACCACAACCTTCGCGTTTTTTTTTTCTTCGGATATATCCAAAATGGGAATCGTAATGTGTGCTCTTGGTTTGGAGGAGGATCCATGCAAGTGTGACGAAGAGGGTGACGACTGTTTAGAACAGAAAGCCGAGGAGGCCGCGGCGGCGGCGGCTCTACTTCCGGCTGCTGAACCCGCCGCACCACCACCGGATGCAGACGGAGATGATCTAGATCAAGGTAGTTATGCAATGGGTGATGAATACGAATTAAAAAGCTACCCCCCACAAAGCGGAACAATCGTTATACCCGCGGGATGGTCAAGCATGCACAATCGCTCAGGAAAATTTTTCAGCTTTGATTTGGACAGTAAACAGATGGATTTTAAGAGTATGAAGGTTAGAAAAATTGAAAACAAATACGAAGTCCTTTTTGGTACGAACGCAGAAGTTTATTACGGAAGTCTTCTCCATACACACAATAATTCTTTAATTCAAAAGATGGCAAACATGACAGGATTTTTTGTGGTCCGAAATTACACACGATTTAAGGAGGGACGTGATTCAGGAGATAATGAACGCAAACTTACTATTGTGGTTCCTGCAATGGCAATGGATTTCGCTCACTATGCAGCGTCTGCACTGTGTTGTCCAGTTTACGATACTCATACAGGGGGTCAAGCTAAAAATTTCGTATGGACCGAGGAAAAACTTCCCACCAATTGGAATAGTATGTGGAAAATATTGAAGGACCCAGCATCCACAGATAAAGCTCCTGCTACATACGATCATATACAGTGGACTGACGGAGCGAAAGACGCGGATGCGGCAGAAACCGACAGCGATTGGGATAAGTATAAAAAAACTTGTACAAAGGGAATAGACACTAACTATGAAAAGGCATTCAAAAAATCTTGTTCCGAGTCATATACCACCTGGGTTCAAAAACAGGAAGGATTTCCCCTAACAATTGGTGGAGAATCCGGAACACCTTATATTTTAGGCACACCAGATGGAAAAATGACTTTAGACCTTGTAGAAAAATTTGACGAGAATTCACCTATCGTTTTTGAACCAACAGCTGTTGCTGCAGACCGCCGAAATCGTCGTGTACGTGGTCATGAGTTCTCTAAACTGCGAAAGGACGAAACTTATTTAAACCATCTACTAAAGAAGCGGTAGCGGACAGGCCGAGAATGTCGTACCATGTTGCATCCTTGTTGAGCAGGTTCAACTTATCTCCTTTGAATTCAACTCCATGCATCAAACGATGAATTATCATGACTTTGTCTTTCTCCATCATTTCTTCATAAGTGTTCCATTCACTTTTCCGGAATAGCATAGAACTAACGTAGTTGCCGTATTTCCCTGTGATTGTGAACGTCGTCGTAAAAAAACTCAATTGTCCTCGGAGGAAATGAATCTGGAGTTGACCACCAACCGAGACTTTCAACAAGAAAGCGGAACGCTGGTCAATGCATGCCTTTACACGTTCGTAATCCTCATGCTTGCAGACATTGAGAAAGTACTTCATCTTGCAAGATGTCACCTTGTAGATCATTGCAAACGCTTCAGTGAAGATCTTGCAATCCATGAGTGATTCTATGAAATCAATGACATTGCCCTCTGGGATCTTCAGAAGCGATACCAAGAGAAGAACAACATTCGACGTAATGTAGTTCGTCACGCTCTTGTCGTACTCTGTGTCCTGAACCTACTCCCAACACATTAATATAATTTTCTTCTATCTCAAAAATCATGAGTTCGCTCCCTGAGCACCATTTGAAAGCCCACAAACCTGTGAAACCACTCATTCCACCTGGAATCGAGAATAGATCTGCTTTCGGACCAGTTAGTCCTGGTTTTCTGGGGGTTCTTATTCTTGAAAACCATACTCTTATGGATATACTTTTCCTGGTATTTCTTTTGGTTGCATTTCTTTACGGCACACAAATTATTCCGCGAGGATCTTTGGATCAAATTGCTGGACCACTAAAGATATTATTCTCTGCGTATGCGATACTTGTTACTACCAGATACCCTCGAGTTGTTTTGGAGAAAACAATAAAGAAATATATCAATCTTCTCCACAAACAAGGTGTACTCGCATATCGTGCGGAGAAGGAGGGTATGGAACAAACAATGAATGAAGTTACAAAAGAATTAGAAGAGCTTGAACAACTAGGAAACCAAATGATGACTCCACCACCGCAAGCACCGTAGCGCACCTCGAAGTGCTGAGATACTTTGGTCCAGGTCAGCTGCGGGCGCTCGAATCGGTGCGATGGCATATCACCCCCGATCACCCCCGTCTGCGCCTCGAGCCTCGCGAGTTTCGTCTTCTGCGAGTCGATCTTCTGCTTCGACGACGACTGCGACGACTGCGACGACTTCTACCCCCACTCCTCTTTCTACTCGCACGCCTGATGCCTTCACCCAGTAAACCAGTTGCTGTCAGAGCTGCAAGTCCTTTCAAAAGATTTGGGACTAAATCTTTGTTATCCTCGCCGCCAATTTTTTCTTTTAATTGTTCAAGAAATCCCTTTTCTTCTACGACAGGAGACTCGCCGGCAGACGGCTCTGGGGCGGGGTCCGGCGCTGGGGCGGGGGCCGGCGTAGGATCAGGCGGAGGTACAGGATCACCGGGGAACACACCGGTATTTTTGGCACGCTTCGGAAAGGGTCGCCATCCCTTCTTGGGCGGGGGGTCTACCGGTGGCGGCTTGTCGTCATAGGTGAGGAGGCGTGCATTCTGTGTGATATTCTTCTTCGCAGCCGTCGGGAGAACCAGATCCGAGATGGAATCGCGATCTGCGCGTACCTTCTGTGTGATATTCCGCTTCGCATTTTTCGAGAAGGTCATATCTTTGAGGGACCGCCGATCACCGAAATATTCTTCCGTGTATTGTAATTCTTGTGGATCTGTACCCAATGGATACCGCTCGGGTCCACTGCTTAATCGTGCAGTGTAGTCGTATTCGGCGGGGTCCCTGAAAGGAATTGCACCGGCGGGGGCTTCAACGTCTGAACTTAGACGACGTCCAACTTTTAAATCTTCTGGGTTGACTTCTTTAGTTTCCGTTGGTGCGTCATTCATTTGCGATATTCGTTGGCGTGGTGCTACCGGGAAACGGTTTCGCGGAAGCGCTTTATCCACATAGTCAGTCTCTAATGGAGCATTGGGTTTTTTACCTTTTGTAGGGGGATCAGCACTAAAAAACCAATCCATTTGATCTACTAACGAGAATATTTCCGTGGACCTTTTTCAAACTTCGAAAATTATACGAAAAAAAAACACTCAAGAATGATGCGCAGCGCTAAGCATAATTGGATGTACGCATCGGTATCGACAACGCTTGTCATCGGATCGTCAACACTCCACATGATTCTGGAGCCTGACAAGGTTGGTGCTGAAATAAATTCTGCTTGACAACCAAAATGAGCGGAGAAAAGGATACGAGTAATTTCTTTGTCACTGGTGCTGGAGCGACTAGTTTATTAATTGCTATGCTCAGTTCTGTACGAAGCAAATCACCGTTGTTTTACTTTACACATTACTACACTGTAGTCATGCTTTTCATTCTTTCTGTAGGTATTTTGTTTCGACAAGCATATGTTGTCAAATCAGGAATAGGTAAAAAAGGTAGAACTGACGTGCACAGAGAAAACGTCGTCGAAGAAGAATATGAAAAATTCCAGACTGGAATAATGAAAACCGGACAAGCTGCCAATCCGAGAACAACGGCTGACGATTTCTACAATGAGCACGGCGAGCAAGCTACAGAAGAATGTAGCGGCGGTGATTGCAAAATTGGACTAGGAGAGGGCGGTGTAGCGCACGGCACTAGAGAAGGACCAGGGGGGGTCGGTGACTGGGCCGTACCTCAGAGTGAATAATTTGAACTTGCTTCGATCATGCATTGTGTCGATTGCTTATTTGATAAATCATAGAACGCCTTAACGTCATCTGCGAGAGCTACTCGAGCAATCTTCATGCGTTCACTCGGCTTCAAATGCAATTCTTTTTTTCCCATCACAATAGTAACTTGTGCACAGTCTGTCCCTAGTAACAAGCACGTTGATGCTTTTATTAACTCATTGACTCTATGCTTTTGAGACGGTCGAAGTTGTGTTATTTTAATAATATCATCAGTTTGGGAAAATCGAATTTCATCAAAAGAGACGTGTTGCAAAAAGCAAATTTTACATTTTTCATCTAAATGTTTAAAATCTTTTTGACTTCTGCGCTGCACATGCGGTAAACAAATCCCGCAGTGTCTGCGATGTGACCCCTTGCGACATGTTGTACAGGTCACAATACAATTGGAATCAAATGTATGTTTTTCTCGATCATTCAAATTTTCGATACACCCTTGACAACCATCTCCTATAAAATAACTTTCTACCATTTGATTCTCCTGTTAGATTTTTTATCGTGCAAGAAGACTCCAATTTTTCTATACACGAAATACCTTGTCAATGAATACACTTCTGAGAGGAACAGAGTTAATAATATAAGCCTGCTGACTGCCATCGACACATCAAGAACGGCGTCGAAGCGTCTTTCAATCAGGGAGTCACACTCAGCTTCACCAACGTCTTCCCAGTGCAACGCGCGAACCGATGTCACCTCCGCGCAAATTGTTGAACTGTCCAATCCATTCCAGCCAAAATATGGCGATTGTCTATACAATATCCTCAACGGATGAATTATAAAATAATTCCAGAAATTCAACATTTTTTCAAACGATTAGATTTTATAATATGTACCCCGGCGCGGCGGACAAGTCGAGCTTGTGATGGACTTGGATGGCGTCGGCTTCTGTTAATATACATGTATTGCACATTCGAAGGGTCACCTTTTTCTGACCACCAAAAATAATTTCGTGCAAACTTTGCTCGGGTTTTGGTGTCGGTAACCATAAATCTTCACACCGTTCGTATTTCTTTTTCAAATCTCTATGTACACCTATTGCCCTGCTGTCGCCATGCAGAAGGAGCTTTTTACCTGTATAATCCTTCTCCTTTTGAGACATCTAGAGCCAAAGATAATATAAAATACGTTTTGCTCAATGTGCTATGAACACTGTACAAGCAAAAAAATGCGGGCGCGCGTTGTCGAACAAATCGCTAGATTTGTAATTCCTTTCGAAAACTGAATTCGATCTACCGCACCCTGTCCCTCGTGTTCAAATGTTCGTGTAAGTCATCAACGCGATAAAGAAGGCGCGCGATAAGCACACACAACAAGATAAACAAGAACGAATAGGCGATTGAACGAACGCAACCCAAAAATGTTCCGGACACATCCCCGAAAAGAAATACCAAAAAGAGAATGCGACGAACGCTACCTTTTACTCCAAGTGAGAGCAGGATTCCTGACTGATGAAGGGTTACCAACAAAGCGAAAAGAACCCACGTAGATTGTGTCACTAGAGTGACACCGTCCTTCACCATCACCACGGCGCTGTCAAACATCCGCTAGCACGCACTGGAGCACTCGAATTAAAATGTCGTTTGCAAACAAAATGCGGCGCGACAGCCTTGAAGACGATGAAGACGACTTGGTTTTTTTGAATCGAGTGCATAATGAAATGAAGAAGAGGGGAATCACACCAGCCTATTCAACGAACGTTTTACATCACGGCGCTCCATACAATCTCATGATGCATGACCCTGCTGAATATATGGACAGAGAGATAGCTAAGTTAAATACGGCGGCGAAACCGAAATGGAATGCTTCTATGCCTACAAGTACAATGCGAATGAGGGGTAGCACACCAGGGAATCCCCCCCCACCTCCTAAGGGTGCCGCACGTGATGGTGCTCTTCTTAGTGTAGATCAACTCTTCCGAAATTTCAACAACCCTAATATAAGATTTGTTGGACAAAGGAGAAGGAGTCGAAGGAATCGCCGAAAGAGCCGTTCGCGCAGGCGATCGCGTAGACGTAGTCGTGGTCCGAATCGCTAGATTCGGTGAAAAGTACTGTGGCCTCTGCAAAAGCGCACCTTTAATCAGTAAAAAAATAGACAGCTTTGGCAATGCACGCATTCAGGAAATCCTGATATCGCTGCAGGCGCTTTGCGTTGATGCACTCGCAAGACCACAAATTGTAACCGATTCCAAAGTGGACCCAGTCATCCCAGTGGTAGAGAACGAAGTCTGCTTTCGCAGGAGAAAAGTGTTCCTCGGAGTCGTGATGGTCCTTTGGCGGTAAGCGAGGAAGAAGAGATAAGTCAATGATTTCTTCGGTTGCGCCTGTCCGTAGTGCTACTGACAAGCCGGATTCTGTGACGAAATTCTCGAAGGGGGCTTGCCATTGGCAGTCATCTGGTTGGAAGTCAAGGAAATCTTCAAGAACATCCAAAGGCAGGCGGTCTCCTGCGACACATCGGACACAGTTACACCGGGTGACGCCAAGGTTGAAACACTGCATAGCATAGGCAAGTTTTGCCTTGCCGTGCTTCAACCAGAAAATGTCGAGCTTCAACTTCTCAACTTCGCGACGCAACTCCAAGAAGCGATGATCTAGCACAATTTTCAAAACTGCTGCTGTATCGGGAGTCATTGCTTTTTTGGACGGGACTTTGAATGTCATTTTCCCTGTCGATGGAGTCAGTGTCACGCGAAGTTCATCGTCAGGCTCGTCACCAGCGCGCCTCATCTCCTCGTATATGTCGTTGTACCTGCTTTGTTAAGCATTTAGCAAAACAACATTTCTGCATTTTTTCGTCCCTTTTGCGCTGTAGACTTTTCAACTTATTTTTTTGACCTCTTTTGCCTAGCCATGTTTCCATGGTTTCTGTACTCGATTCATCGAAATGTACTGAACTTGCAGCAGATTCCGCAATGGAATTTTCAGATGAGATAGGACGAATCATTTGTTTTTGCGTGCGAAAATTAAAAAAAAAACAAAAAGCGAGGCACATCTCGTGGAGGATCAAGAGGCGCTCTTGGTTCTGCATCTTACGCATGTCTGCGTTAGGATGCGTGCGGAGCTTACGCAACCATACGCCATCCATCTGGAGTCAACTTTTTTTTCTTCGTCGCGATAAAACATGTTGTCAAATCGGAAGAACCGGAATAGAGTATCTGCTGATGGTGCTGCTGCAGCTGGTCTGAGTATGTTGATACTCTATCTTACTTTGTTTATAGTTTGTTCTATCACTCTGGGTTATATTTCAACCAAAGGGTATTGCTGGGCAATTCGAAACTCGACGCTGCTATCCCACATACCACACAGTATTGCCCAGACTTTAACTTTTGGAATTTACGGTATGATTAGATATGTAAACATCCCTGCCGCGCCAATGCTAGCGTCGCAATTCCGCATGAAGGTTTAAGGTCCGGAAGTCCCTTCCGAAGAAAATGAGTGAAAATTCTTTAAAATTACTTTAATTCATGAAGCTTCTCCCTGAGTGCATGCAGTAAGTTCGCGTTACCACTGTCGAAGAGGAAAAGAGCATAAATCTTTGCCTCCGTGCACTTAGTGCACCACTGATGAAGACTGTTGGTGCCACACATCCCAAATTGCACTGCATGCGTGCAACCTTCGACTTCGCACTTACACACAGTGATCTCAGGGAAAGCTTTGTTTGTTTTTACGCTATGGAAAACGTTATCCTCGACGAAAAATAGATGATCTTCCTCGTCGGTGTGGAAAACGGGCATCCGCGGATTCGAAGAGACGCGGTACTTCGGATGCGGTGACAATCCGTTCCGAATCCGCATGCGCTCGTAGTTATACAGACGACCAACGTCACTCTGCATGCCGTTCCACATTATCGACATCTTAACAGGACCGATGGTTACGAGAATGAAGAAAAGATGGTCTCTCTGGTATCCCAGAGTAGTGTCACAGTGACCAATCTCCATGGTAACCTTATTCTCTAGTGGAATGCATTTCATGCTACCTTCTGTGGTGTCCATAATTGCTGCGTGTCCCTTCCCCAAGTAAACCATCTGCTTCAAGTCATGGCTGGTTGTTAAGAACTCGAAATTGATACACAGGGACAGCAGTTTCACTTTCACGTCTTCCAAGAACCCTTCCTCTTCGCAGCTAGCGACAAGAAGAAATGACTTCTTGGCGTTGACAGTCAGTGTACCTGCGCGATTTAACGAATTGACTTACGCCGACGCCGACTGCGTCTTTTACGCGATTCTCTTCTTGTGCGCCGCCGCCTTCTCCTACTCTGTAAAAATTGTGAGATGGAACTTTTCTCAAGTCTTTTTGGAATTTCCACAAGACGAGCCCCCATTTTATCTAATCGGCGGTCCAGAACGTGGGAGGCTGTCAAATTATAGAAATCTGTTATAGATAACTGCCATCTACCGACACCGTTCACTATTGGGACGGCCGGATATAGGGGTTCATTATGAGCCCGATCCCAATTCGCTTCGAGTGTGGGGTCGTAATGCGGCCATATATTTAGAATTCCATTAATTGCATTATGGTTAAAAATATTTCCACCTTGAAGAAAATTGTCATTGGTTGTGTTTGTTACTCTAATGAGAATGTCTTGGCGGTGGGGTGGGCTGGTGGGACCACCAAACCTATGTAGTACTTCGAACTCTACTCTTGACCCGTCGTCAAACAGAATGTTATAAGCCTTTCCAGGTACTGCGACTCTGTCCAAATATTCTGGAGTAAGACTTACACCTTCTACGTCTCCCTCTCCCATATTTAAAGGAATTCCAGGATCGCGGCCGTCCCCCGGATGGTAGGACGGTCCCCAACCAGGTGGAGGAACATATCGAAATAATGAGTGCTGGCGGGGTTGGGCAGGTCCCCGCGCGGTGAACACAAGGCCACCAGGGACGTGATCTCCTGCAGTAACATCAATTATAGGGTCTTGATCTCTATTAAGATCTGGGTCGTATGGCATTTTTGTTTTTATTTGATTTTTTAACTCCGCTAGTCGCGGCGTCGGCCTTGGAGCGCTGCATGCAAAAATGTATTCTGTATTCCCATATTTGTCATTTTTGCATTTTGGTAGCGAATCATTTCATTATTATTCAAAACTTCACCAGCATCCATTTTAGCTTGAAGTTCCTTAATAGTTCTATCAGCCTCAGAACCCCCTGACACCCAATTAATAAACATATACAAAAGGTAATAACAAAGGAAAAATATAACAAGTAGTATAAGCAAACCAAACAATCCGCCGCCGCCACCCCCTCCCCTTCTCGAAGAAGCAACGTCCTTTCGCTTTTTGCGTCTGTTATTCCAAAACATTTTGTGTACACACGATTTTTTTTCGACCCGCGGACCGACAACGCGCGCGTCGATATCGTCCGCGTAGATGGAGCAGAACGGGGACCGAGCAAATTGTGATTGAAGTTGAACACCAATCATTGGAACCTTTTTTTCTTCAAAGATGCAAATGGAGGATGGAACATGCGTTATTTGCTGGGAACCAATAGAATCGCAAAGATTTGAGTGTCCATGTGGAGCAAGATATCACGAAACGTGCTGGAATGAATGGAACAAACATCGATATCCGGAAATGTGTACACTTTGTACGAGAGTGAGACCTACGACACGATGTAGATGCTCAAGACTCATACCTACAATTATAGTAACAATACTATTTATAGGAATTCCATTCGGCTTGGCGGTGGCCTCCTCGAGCGACGAGGTTTAGTCACCGATCTCACGGCGGTCACCCGATCACCACCCCGCGCTGTTACTCGAGCAAAAATTTCTTAAATTCAATACAAATGGCCTTCGGAATGATTGAAGTAACCAGACAACCATTGATTGTAGTACAATCAAGAAATAACGATTGTTTCAAAGTAGTGGCTCCGTTTTTACTTCTTAATATTTTTGTCATGTATAAGCTTATGGCCTCTTTGCAAAGGTGTGAATGTGAGAAGTCGCGAAAGTTAGCAATAACGAAGGTTTTTACAAGTCTGTTGACATTTTTCATACTTATTTACTACTGCTGTTACGGAAACGATTACAGAACGGTCCCAAGTCTTTTGCTGTTTTCGTTTGTGATCGCAACGGCGCTTATTTTCCCGTTTCAGTGATCCGATCCCCTGTTTGGTCCAGGACTCCAATCGATCCTGGGAAAAGGTTTTCTGAAGTTTAGATAGAGGCCACCGCCGAGCGCAACCCAATGCAGCACGCGATATGACCTTTGCCGGGAAAACTGCTCGCGGTAAAGTGAAGTGCAGCACTTCGCGAGCTATTCTCCTATGCAGCGCCATGCTTGCGCTTCTTTGTCGCAGGGATCACAATCGGATAGCTATCCAAGTTCATGTTATTGAAAATGGACTGCTCGACGAATCCGTCATCATTGGTCGGTGTAAATCGATTGCGAAGCACTGACTCATCAGTACGACTGCAATACTTTTCCAGATTCATTCGGGAAGTGCAAATGCTGCTGAATACACCGGATTTCAACGCCCCATACACAGAAGAATCGGGGAATCCCTGAACGCTATCGAGTCCTTCGACGAAGAGTGTTCCATTGCAGCGAGGGCACAAAGGAGTTGCCTTCGGCATGAAGCCCTTCGTCGGTACACACGAACCGCAAATTGTAATGCTCTGAACGCCGTTCAGCTCGGGAAGAATAATCCGAGACATACGGAGAAGAGCAAATTTCATCTTCGATTTGCAGGGGTTAGGCGAGAAAACATCCAGCATCGCGTGGTACAGGCTAGAAACGCCCTTCTTCCCAATCGGCTTGTTTGCCATCGCTGGCTGAATGCGTTGCTTGTAGTACAGAGTTTTGTACAAGTAGGTAAATCGACGATTATCGCATACAAAAATCACACTATCCTGGTCAGGATACAAAAATGCCTGAGCAAGGATAATGGAAATCACGAACATGCCGAGCAGCGAACCCTGTTCAATTTTGAATCTATCCGGATTCGCATGCACTTGGAAAACTCCGAATTTGTACTTCCGATACTTGTCCGTTGTCTTAGCCATGATTTCCATCAGTGCGCGTTCCATCAAACATAGTGCGAAATGTACAATCCAGAAATCGATGGACGCCTCACTGGACAAGATCTTAGAAGCTTCATCTACAAAAGAAGTGATCCCTTGCAAACCGAATTCGCCGAATGTAGCCATCAGAGGAAACGCGCGCTGAACTGTGATAAAACCGAATGCGCCTTTCCACTCGTTGTACTTCCCAGTGATTGCACGATGTGTATCCTCGAAGTGCGTACGTTTAACGTGCGCCATCTTTTCGAAGATGAATTCAGGATCGCGTGGATCGCGCGAAGGCGTTTTGATGGTGCAGGGACTGAAAAAATCAAACACCTGCTGAAGCACCTTCACCTTATCACACTCCACATCGATCTTTTCTGCGAGTTGATGAGTTTTCGTCTTTCCGTCGTAACGGATATGCTCATGCCACTCTTCGGAGAAGAATGTGTTTGCGATATACTCATCAATCTGGCCCAAAAAGTCCAACAGACGGACTTTGAGGGTTTCCAATCGATGTCTGCTGGGCAGATGTCTCGTGTGCAGCAAAATATCGCTATCGAGAATCATCTCCAAGAAAGGCTTCTCAGTGAAATTGAAGTACATCCTGATCAATTTAAGGGCTTTCCAGAAGTTAGTGTAGCCCAAAAATTGCGCGACTCGAGAGTTCAGAGTGTCGATCGATTTCTGGAGAGTAAAATTCTCCGTTTCGATCTCGATCGCTGACTTCAGTACTTCCACAGGTGAAAGGACATTTGGTAGTTTAGGATTACCAAAACTGTGGAAGTACTCATGCACATAAGCGTAAAGTCCATCCACTCCATCGTTCTGTAGAATGCAACGCAAAAGAACAGGAATAGGTGGGGTCAAAGAAGCGAGCATGCGGAGGAGGCGCAGCTTCTTCGACTGCCAGAAGACCAGGTCCTTTTCTAGTTTATCGCGAGAATTCACAATACGCTGCTGAACACTGTAGAGTGGCACACCCCGGGGCAACTTCTCTTCGAGGTTGAAGTACACCAGCTTGCCTTGAAGTTCTTCCAGCTTCATCATCTCGGACAAAGTGTCGATCTCGGCAGGTGACCTGTTCGCAATGAAATATTTTTCTCCTAAATGTGTAAATGCTTCAAGTCGAGCCTCATCCGGACGACGCCAAGGGAAAGGGGAAAGGGGCTCCCAAAATGTCTCCCGCAATGATGGCTAAATATGATCCTTGGATGAATTTACCGTTACCAGCCGCCCCTATAGACGAAGATGACTTAGACGATGAATATGACGAGATGCGCGATTACGACGCTCCGCCCAAAGCAGACGGAGCAGCGAGACAGTACTACGACTACGAATATAATCCCTCCGATAAGTACGAGACGGAATATTACAAGAATTTGGTTGAAATGGAAAAGATGGACCAGAAAAGCTTAATAATAATGTTGAAGAAAGACATCGACGACTTGAAATTGCAGATAAAGGATTCGTGCAAGGGATCTTATGTTATTCCTCCTTCCTCCATTTCGGTGGGTGGTAGTGGTTACGAGAGCGTGGGAGGTGAGAATTCTGCACGTGCTCAGCAGATAAAAAAAGATCGACAAGAAGTGACCCAAAGTACTAGTAATAATGCATGGTTGCAATTTGCAAATCGGATTGCACATATGGATCCTCCTATTTTTATTCCTGAAGTACCCGGTGCAACATTGCCGGCAAGAAATTTGGCAGATCATTACCTCAAAGGTAAACCTCTTTTAGACAGTTCTGGTAAGAGTGTGAATCTAAAGCTCCCCCGAGATATGAAACCACCTACTGTACCCTACTCCGGGGCCTTAATGACCGATAATCGTGCACAGTATGATAGAATCTTCAGGGGGGGGAAGGAGGGGGGAGGGACACCAGTAGAGAAGGGAAAGTGGGCCACACCAGACACAAGTGCCACAGATAAATATAGACAAAAACGCAGAACACGCAGAACACGACGGAGATCAACAAGAAGTCGCCGAAGTCGCCGACGCGTGCGCAAACACTAGCGGCGTACAGCTTCATGTGGGATGCCCCGAGGAGCAGCGCGGCGGTCAAGCACACGGTAGTGAGGCCGTACGTGCCGATACCGCGTTCACCAAGCCGAATCACACCATCCTGCTTACCGGCTCCGTCCATCGTCCAGTCGGATGATCTTTTCTGGAGCCTTTTTTTCGCAGTGTCATTCAAAATGTTCATAATTCTGTTTGCGTTGCTATTTCATCGACTGAAGAGTCAGAAGACATTTCAAATCATCAATTCTGAACCGGACGGACTGTGTTTCTACACTTCTTTTCTCAAACATTTAAAACTTATCAATCACGACGATAAGGATTTTACACCACTTGAATTGAAAACAAAAATATACAAGAAATATAAAAAGAAACACGGAGAACCCCGAATTTTGACAGTTTTACACCCACGAAACAATCACTGGGCAACAGACGAAATCGCGCAAATCGTTGCAAATATTTACGGCATTGACATTTTCATTCGCGAAAAAATGATGGATGAATGGACATGGACCCATATAGAATCAGTGAAAAAAAAATTTCAAAGTTGTCATCTATTTTTTGAAAATAATCATTTTGATTATATGCAAAGTGTCTAACGGTTTCGCGTTTCGCATCGCGTTCTTCGAATAGTCACATTCGATTGAAAATCGCGTCAGACCTACTCCGAGAGTTCGACGTCTTCGTCCCAATCGACATCTTCGTCCATTGGGACGTCGTGAGCATCGTTCACTTTGCCGTTGTCACAAGATCGAATCTTCTTCGTTTCCTTCACGATACCGTCGCAGGTGATGGCGACTAAGTGCTTCTCCCGCATGAGCTTCATGCTCATCCTCACCGAACGATAGCACCATTTCTTTCGAATGCGAACCTCTGTGCATCCGCGAGGACAATTCCGGCACCGCAAGTTGGCGAACTCTTTCTGAGCGATCACCGAGCACTTCATATAATCACTCAGGTCACCGGCGACTCGAGCCAATGAGAATGAGCATGAGCCATCAAAAAAAAATTCGCATTAGATTTTCAAAATGGGCTATTGTACAATGCCGGTAACCTTTGCTTACTTGTTTACAGCGTATACGTTGGCAAGTGTTTACTATCTAATTATGACGTACGACATTGGGACTCCTTTTAAGGATTCCCTCACCCCAGAACAAATTCAATTGAAAAAGAAATCAAGTCTTGTTCGCGGCTATACATTTTTTATGGGTATGGTCATTTCAATAGTTTTTCTGTTGCTAACACAGCCGTATTCTTTGTGCGAAAGGTTGTGAGATTAGAACAAAAAAAAAATGATTTTCGAATTAAAACATGGAAGATCTTCAAAGCGAAGCCATCGATCAAGTGAAATCAATTGCTGGAGCAGAAGCGATAACACAATTTATAAAGTCACCAGCTCAAAGGAAAAAAATTAAAGATTCTTTCATTTTTGCTATAAAAAGCATTCCATTTTCTGGTGTATATTTTAAACTAATGGAAGAAGTTTTAAAACCGAATAGTGAAATTAACACGAAAAAAGAAACTTTGAAGGATTTAGTATTTTCATACGTTTCGGCGCTTCTCGCGAAAAATATCACCGATAACAAATATTTTTCTGAAGAAGAAAGATCCAATTTGTTTAAATTGTCGTACGTCATTTTAAAACGTCTAATGTGGTTTGCATCCTATCGACAAAGAGAGAGTCAACATCCCGGGGCAACGTACTTTGTTGAATACTCTACCGGCATTATCAAAGATCTCATTTCCGCGTCGGTAATAGGAAGTGAGTGATCAGTCGAAAAGATGCAACGCCATTTCTCAGGCAAACTTTTGTGAACACGCTAGTGCCTCTCACTAAGCACCCACAAAAGCAACTGTGCAAAATTTAATTTCTACTCCCACGTGTAGTGCTCGCACTGTGCGTACTTGCAGTCCCCGATCCGAGTGCACGGACCACCATTCGGTCCACCGCGGCACGGCGCGTCGATGCGCTGGTGCAGGTAGCCGTTGCGCTGACACCGAGTAGGCGTCTCGCACACACCACGCAGCCAGTTCTTGCACACCTTGATTTCCTCCTCGATCGACTTGAGCGCGGGTGTCATCTGCTTCTTCGGCTTCTTGTAGCACTTCATCGTGAAGAGGTCGTTGTCGTTCGCTTTCTGCGGCGGAGGGGGGGGCTGCGCATCCTTCTTGATCTCGAGGGGGGGATCATTCTGCTGCTGATACTTCTTGATCTCAAAGAGGAGATCATTCTGCTGCTTCTCGATCAGGTCGCTGATGTTGCGCAGGCTCATCCACTTCTCCTTACGAACAACATACAGAACCTATCCATAATATTTGGCTTTCATAGTATCGTATATCATTAAACAAATAAACATAAGAACAATAAATGCTAGAATATAGCCCAAAGTTATAAGTATTCTTACAAAGATTGAAGGTCGCATTGACTCGTCTTCTGATTGATATGATCGGTGGTATCCGCCACCTCTTGCAGTGCTTCTTCCAACCATGTACCCAAGACCCAAACCACCGATTCCCGATGTAGTGCTACTGGATGTGTTTGTGCTACTGGATCTACTGGATGTGTTTGTGCTACTGGATGTGTTTGTGCGCACAGGGTTACTGGATCTTGTGCTACTGGATCTGGTTCCACTGGATCTGCCTCTCCTACCCATTTTTCTGTATTCAGATAATTTTTGAAGCAGCGCGGTACATCCGTTTTGTCAGGATCGTCGAAGACGCACTCCTTCGTCTCGTCGCACCACCACCACACGCGGAGGGACTCTGTGCAGAAGTACTTCTCCCAGACCTTCCGGGGTGTGGCGAGCTGCATCATGACGACGTCGGCTTCCTTGGGCGTGATGTAGTTCTTCGCGTAGAACGCGCGCGCCCAGCTGGACTTGTTGAGGATGCGGTGCAAGATTCTCTGTGCGGCCGTCTCGATCACATCGGACAGTTCACCGCAATCCGGAAAAATCTTGCAGAAGTACCTTTTTTCTTCTGTTTTTTTTTCTTCTGTAGTGTAAAACATGCCGAGAAAGGTTGACAACGAGATGAAAACTGAAAATAAGGAAAATAATAAAAATGCAGTAAATGCAAACGCTGCAAATGTGAAGGATAAAGTGGAAACTAAAGTTGAAACTAAGAAAGTGAAAACCACAAAGGTCGAGAAGAATGATAAGCCGATCGAGAAAAAAACCGAACCTCCTGTAGAGAAGACCATTACTAAGAGACACGTGAAAAGCGCGAAGAAAAGAGACGCTGGTAAGCAGAGAGCTAAAGATATGAAGGAGAGGGGTCTTGGACTCTTTGCGTCTAAAAAGCTCAGTCCGGCTTTGAGTGCGGTTGTTTCGAGTGACACCCTGTGTCGCACTGAGGTCGTTCGAAGAGTCTGGGCCTACATTAAAGAAAATCAGCTTAACAGAGGGAGATTGATATACCCCGACGAAAAACTGAGATCCGTGTTTTCTCCTTCGGAATGTGGGGATTACTTCGATATGTTGAAAATGTCGAGTTTTCTGACCAAGCACTTCGTTCAGGAATACGATAATATTAATCCAAATAACCCCAATAACATTAAGCAAGAACCGGTAGCAACGCCAGTGGCTGTCAAAAATCCAGTCCCTGCGAATGCGCCCGCACCAGCACCGAAGCGCGTAAGAGGGCATTAAAAAAAGACAAATAATTAAAAAAAGACAAGTAATTATGAAAAGCGGACGCATTTTGACCGTTGGACTTGGTGTTGAACGAGTCGTTCCAGCAGCGGAGGACTTCGTCGCAGCGCGTCACCATCACTTGGTTCCTCACTCACTGGAGCCACACAGATCTATGATCGAAATAAGTACCACATAATTATTAAAAACGATGTCTTTTTTGCATAGTTTGAATATAAGGCTGTGTGCGCTGAAATGTGCGCTTGTCAGCATGCGGTAAGATATCTTCCTCCGATTCCGATTCTTCTTCCTTTTTCTTCTTCCTAAACTGCTTTCGCAGCCAGCGCAATGCCATTTTGCGATTCCTATGAGATTTTAATCCGATCCATTTGTGACCAAATCTACTCGATTTGTCGAAAAATATCCGCCTCTACAAGCTCCGGATGTGTTTTCTAACGGCCGAAAATTTCCATGGATGGCGAAAACCGTCAGGAGTAGTCCAACACACGCTTAAAAATGCTTTGCGGAGCAGATGGTAGTCACCATCCATACAGGTGTCGCACTGGGGACTCAAATTCTCAGACTCCTCTTTCCGCATTCTCCGAATGTGACGCTTGTAGTGCAGGACAATGTGAAGAAACTCTTTAATACCGAATCTGTTCGCAGGAATATAATAAATGTTAGATCCAATTTGAAGAAATTTCTTCAGAGAACGTAAATTTGGCCAGTTCATCATCGACATCCGAAACAGCGTATCCATCATGAGGTCGAAAGCGTGTTTCGGTGTAGCGGCATAGACGACGACGTACTCCTCTTTCACGGGAATTGAATGCGGTACCTTTTTTTCCTCTTTTTATTTCTGCTGCAGAGTAAAAAATTACATTTGAAATGCCAAATTTAAAAGAGGACTTTAATCTGAGTTCAGATGAGGAGCCTGAATCTCCTACAATCTACACTGACCACGAAGAATATACGTACTTAGCAGATAGTAGTACATACAAGGAAGTAGTGCAACACATTGAACGAAAATGGTATGATTCAGAGAGAGATAATATCTATAAATTGTGGACTAGAATTACAAACTGGTGCGAAGATGAAGCAATTCCGATTCTCGAAGAAGCGTCATTTCTAAACTTTTTGGAATTTGTCTGTAAGTACTCAAAACAAAAGCCGTTTGACGTGGTCGCTGCTGAACCATCCGTATGACCATCCGTCCATCTTGTGCTTGCAAGCGTCAAGAAAAGCTTTCTTCGTTGACGTCGACAGAAGAAGAGCAAGAGGGCCGACATAACAAAGCATCGAAAGAAGTAGCTTTTCATTGCGTGTGAAATCCATCCCTTCAGCCTCCATTCGCAAAAAAAAATATCTTCAATCAATGCAAAATGGATGCTCAGACCAGACAGAGTCGCAGTAGAGCTGCTGTGAAATATCTTACGGCTGCGGCAATCGGTGCTGCTGGACTACATGCACTGAATAGGGGGTTACCACGAGGAAAAGTCATCAAGGCGATGGAAAGGGCGCAAAAGCGGGAAGACAATAGCGAAAAAAATCCAGTCGGTTGGGGGTCTGGTGTCAGTAGGACAAAATTTCAAACTTATTTGGATTCTTGTGGACAAAATCAATACGACTGGAGCTTGAACGATGTTCAGAAAAAACAATTACATGAAAAATTCAACCTTTCTCCTGTGTTTCGCAGACTTATACTCATTTTACATAAAGCTGCACGAGAACCTTTCGCTCACAAGTCAAAACTCAAAGGACTTACATCAGAATTGACAGATGCAGTATATAAAATGGCTGATCCTGATGAATTGTACAATTTCACATTTAGAGAACAGGGGGCACCAAACGTTTTCTATAGACAAGTTCTCAAAATTCGTCAAAGCGCTAGTGGGATTTATAATTACGACTGTACTTTAATGGTTGAACATCTCATCTGCACGGATATACCTACCCCCATTGATTTTCCGGGAAGCCAATTTATAAATTGGAATCCAGGAGGAAGGAAAAATTGCAACAACGATAAAATTATGGCACCTCCAGGGGCGATGAATAAGGCTTCTGAAATAGGCGTTGAAGTTCTCAAAAAGGCAACTGTAAACAATTTGCCATGGCCGACTCGCCATTTAGAAATGGACTTTCTGCCGTTTGTGGCTGGTTTGAATGATTATGATTTCCAAGAATTAATGTATTACTTCACCGGGACCGTCAATGAATATGCGAGGATGATGAATGTTTCCGATCTTCATCCCGAGGATCTCGCTGACGATAAGGATGAAGTCAAGACAAGTCAGACACCCGGGTGGATCGAAAGTGCCAAAGCTGTCACGGCTGCAATCCCTGTCGCCGCGTTGGTAGCGGCCAAGACAGACACCGACACCAAGACAGACACCGACACCAAGACAGACACCGACACCAAGACAGACACCGAGACAGTACCTGCAGACGATGGTCCTGGTTTGATGGCCGCTGTCAAAAATTGGTGGTATGGTACACCGGACACAGACAGTTCCAAAAAGAGTTCTGCTGAAATCGCGAAGGCTCCTGAGTCCGCCCCCGAGAAGAAGTACACTGACGAGGAAATGAAACTGCTTCAGTTATCGATTCTTGCAGAAGCACAAAAGCAGCAACAAGAGCAGCAACCTGCAAACCCCTCTCCTCCGGAAGAGTCTACTACGAAGCGCCTTCTTGCTACTGCACAGCCGCAGAACCCTATGGCATTGCCTGCGGTCCCTATGGCATTGCCTGCGGCAAGTAAATTGAAAGCCATGTCCGCCCCCGAGAAGTTGAAGTCCGCCCCCGCCCCCGAGAAATACACTGACGAGCAATTGCAACAATTAGCTGCAGCTGTGCTTGTTGGAAGAGCAAAAGAGATTGCGGACGGAAATCCGTCTACTGTGAAGCGCACCTCTTGGAATAAGACAAGCGGGAAGGAGGAGCTGCAACAAGAGCAGCAACCTGAGATTTCCGCCCCCCAGAAGTCTACATCTCTCACGGACGCTGAAATAAGCAAACGATTATCAAACCTTAGCGCGACCGAAAGGGATAATTTTGAAATGAAAAAGGCTATGAGTCCTAACGACCCAGAATTCGTAAAGTGGTACATGGTAAACCCTGATAAAAAATTCGAGGATTTCTACTTCAAGCAACGGAGAGTACCGATAGCAAGACAAGGAAGATTCGTGTACTCCCGAAACATTTATTAAATTTTCTAAGAAATAAAATAAATATGAAATTTTTTAAATCGCATATTAATATAGGCTTAACAGTGCTTTTGATAGGAATATCGATTGTCATATACCAATTGTACGATCCAGTTCCACCTGTTCATACCGTCGAAAAACCCGTAACACTAGACTCCGGGGATGAAAATCTTGCAAGAGCCCAAGCACCGACTGTAAGTGAAGAACACAACAAACAAAATTTTACGTATTCAGATAAAGACGATACAATAAAATTGGGTACATGGGTTGGTGGTGGTGATAAATTGGTATTCGAGGAGCGCGGTCAAATTTCGTATGCGAGTTTGAAAAATTCGAAAAGGAAAGAATTCAATATGAATAAAGTTGACAAAGGCGACAAGTGTCAATTAATTTATTACGATTCCGGACTAAAAATTGACGAAGTGACAGTAACTCCACGTGAAGGTGAATTTTCAGAAGATAAACACTGCGAAGAGTACTGGCAGTATATTTCCGAGACAAAATACGACGCGATTGCGGATTGGGGCTATACTATATTTTCAAATCGCGAAGAATTACAAGATTTAAGCGAAAGTTTAGACGATTCTGTCGGTATTGGACAATTAAGTTCAGACCAAATACAAGATTTAGTCGATGATTTCAGATCAGGGGAACAAATGAGAGAGGTGAGGGTAACCCTAACAGTACACACAGGTGGACCTGAAGAATTACCTGAGTGGATCCACTACGGTGTGGACGACAAAATTGATATTTTTTCGAAGTCAAACGGATACGATTTTAAAGCAACGAAAAGCATGGTCGGAAAAGTAGCAACGAAAACGAGCTTGACAATGGACGACGTGATAACAAGGTTATTAAAAAGTGAACCAATTATTGGAGTACACGGTCGGCGGGTGCCAGATTCAGACGTTGTAAAGCTTATACAGGATTTTGACGAAGTCGAGCAATAATTTTCTAATTCTTGTCAAAATGCCACGCCCCGCAAACAGAGACAGAGGGATTGTTAACAGGGCACTTTTTAGTGTGGAGGATTATTTGGATGACATGAGCATGGATGACTGGATACAATTGATACCGTTAATTCTTCTATTTGGTTTGGGAATAAGTACGTTCGCACCGGAATTATCCAAAGAGATAAAGAAAGATATTTTTGGAGAAGCGTTAGAAGAAACAAAGCAAATCAAACCGGTTGAAGTAACAAAAACTGTAACCCAAATAGATCCGACGACAGGAAAGAAAACAGTGATGCAAGTGACCGAAACCAAACAGATGTCAATCGGTAGGGGTTTGGTAGAAAATTTTGATAAGGCAAATATCGATTTGTGGAAATTTGTTATCCGTGACCATTGTATGTTTTCAAACATAAGCAAATCAATTATGCAAATGGCGGGTTCGACTTCAGCCGAAAACAATCCAGCTTTGAACACGGACATTGTTCAGCGCTGCACAGAAGTATGGCAACATTTTGGTCGAGACTTATGGACGGATACCAATCCGTATGTATTCTCAAACATTTACTTTACTCGCGGAGGCAACAATAATCAATATAACGGCCCATTAGTTACCGAATACAATTTTGCACCTACAAACGACGAAGTGCCGGACATTAGGAAACTGGTCCACCCAAACATTCACGATTCCGCTATAACATTTGCATATGATAAAACAACTCATGAGATGGTTTGGATGGAAATCAAGCACAATGATGGAGCGGAACCAACATTTATCAAACTTCAAACGTTCGGCCCAAATGATAGAATATTGCTTCTTGCCAGAACCAAAGCAATTCCCCTCGAAAATGGAGCCACCAAAAATGTCGGAGTGGATGTAATTTTTCACGATATCAGGAACAGTCAAAAAGCCACAGACAGTCACATACGCGCACTCTGGCACAAGCGATTTTTTTTCGATTTGCAAAACAATTTTGTAAACGATTCGAATAAAATAATAAAAGACGCACAAAAAAACGCGGGGAAAGACGACATGTGCAATGAAACAGATTTATTTGTGAACGTGCTCATGTCTGCAAAGTCAGATCCAGCAAAACAAATTGCAATGAATAATTATGAAGATTCATGGAAAAACATTCGCGATTACATCAAATTAGTGATGATCGCTGGATTTTATCGTTTTTGTATGTGGGACCATTACGGAGCTCCAGCCGCAAACGTAATGCTTTTTACAAATTCTGGTCCTGGAGGCACACCGATTGATGCACTCATTCAATTTTACCGAAATCCTATACCCGCGGGAATGTTTAAAGACCCCGAGAACGAACAGATTAATTTAAGTTGCTCGCCTAATGAATTAGCGACCGGACTTTGCTTTCACCAGGCGTCACGAAAACGACGATCCAAACGACGATCCAGACGAAGACGACGATCTAGTCGAAGCCGTCGTCGGCGTCACACGCGACACTAAGGACATCCGGCGACAAGACACCCGACACCGCTAGAGCCTTCAATTAGCTTCAGTATTTGCGATGAATGGCATCGGTGCTGTACGATCAAAGACCAGCGGCCGCGAGTTCGCTTCTAATCATCGTTACCAGTCGAGATGTTACATTCGACGAAAAGGGGGGGCGAACGAACTTACTCAGTCCGCCACTGCTCTTCAGCTCATCATTGCACTTTGTGCGAATTGAAAAGTAAAACACAATTTTGAATATGTACACAGGATGTACGTGGTCCTAGTAGTACGTTTTTTTCTCCCTACTGATACGGGACATCTTCCCAGTCCTCATAGACGACCATCGTGGTGGGGTTCTCCCATTCGGGGGTGTCCGGGAAGATCTTACGATCTTCCGGGAAAATCTCACGATGTTCTGCGAAAACAGCTTCCAATCCCCCGTCGGGATTGGGAACATGTGCTTGCACATGCTCCGTCTCCTTCTCGGGTTCGCACTGCT